>ERZ1026960.14-NODE-14-length-112976-cov-12.051815_pt1 | contig 112976 bp, 111 predicted proteins | sample MGYA00519458_ERZ1026960 | MGnify/ENA primary metagenome ERZ1026960 (study PRJEB26926, sample SAMN06164516) | human gut metagenome | biome: ENVO:00009003; feature: ENVO:2100002; material: ENVO:00002003 | host: Homo sapiens | place: USA | collected 2012 ...
TGAACATCACCCCTGTAAGCATTGCCGTCTGCAATCAGAAAGGCGGCGTCGGAAATCAACCTTCACGGTACTGCTCGCCAGTTACCTGCATTACACTTTGAAGCATGACGTGCTTGTCGTAGACTGCGACTATCAGAGTTCAGATATGCGTGCTGTGGAGCAAACGCCCGTTGGGTGCCGTCCGGGGCGCAGAAAGCCTCCTTTTCCGACGGTAGCGTTCAGCAAAATGCCGGGGATGGAAATCCGCAAGGCTCGCCCCTCGGGCGATTCGCATGGCCTTGCGGATTTCCATCTCCGGCGTTTAATTCCCTGCCGGCGGAAAGAGATTACAAGGATATATCAGACTTTTTTGTTTTGAAGGGCGAGACGATATATGCTGTTCTCACATGGCTCCGTATCGTTTTTCCCAACTGTCTGCTATTTCTATACAGCCATGAATTTATCCGCCAGTTTCTCCTTGAGCATCTCCACTTCCCGGTCGATCATCGGCAGGGTCACCTTCGCATAGGTCTGCGTCGTGGTGATGCGTTTATGTCCCAGCATCTTCGAGAGCGTTTCCAGCGACACACCGTTCATCAGGCAGACCGTCGTGGCGTAGGTATGGCGCCCGACATGGAAGGTCAGTTTCTTGTCGATGCCGCATAAGGCGGCGATGCGCTTCAGGGAGCGGTCCACCGTATTCAGATGCGGCATGAAAGAAAAGACGCGCTCCGCACCATCGTCCCGGCAGCGTTCCAGAATGGACAGGGCCGCAGGCAGCAGTTTGACGACATACTGCGTGTCCGTCTTGCAGCGGTTGCCTGTAACCCACCAGTCGCCGTGCGCATCCTGTTCGAACTGTTTCCAAGCAAGGGATTTCATATCCGCGTAGCAGATACCCGTAAAACAGGAGAAGAGGAACAGGTCGCGGATGAGGCGCTGTTTCTTCGTGCGGAGCGCGGCGTGCTGGAGCGAGAGGAGCTCTTCCTCGTTCAGGAAGGCACGCTCCGGCGTGGGTTCGTTGTAACGGTACGAGGCGAACGGATTGCGGGATATGATCCCGTCGTTGAAGGAGACCTTGACCACATTGATCAGGCAGTCCAGATAACGGCAGATGCTCGTAAGCTTGAGATTGCATTCCGTTTTCAGGTAAACATGGAACTGTTCGATGAACGACTGTTCCAGTTCGGCAAGGGCGATGTCGTTCACACGGTATTTCGCCGTAAGGAATGCCTGCAGGTGTTTCATCGTCGCAAGATAGCGGTACCATGTGTTTTTCGAGCGGTCGACGCCGATACGCCCGTGCAGATCCTCCGTGAAACTGCGGAAAGTCTCCAGCAGGGTGCGGTAACGTTTCCCGAACCCCAGCCATGCGTTCTTGACCTTCTCGGCCGTCACATAGCTTTCCCGGTAGCGGATATCCCGATAATGACGGTCGATTTGAGAGCGGATATCGTCCAGATACCGGTTGATACGGTCCGCTTCGAGGCTTCGGCCCTTGGCATGGCCGCCGCGGACTTCCCACAAACGCTCCGGAACCGTGAGCTTCGCACTGAACTGCGAAATCGTGCCGTTGACCGTGATGCGGCCCATGACAGGAACCGCCGACTGTGTTTTTTCCTTGTTCCTTTTCAGGTAGAACAGAACCTTGAACGTGCTGCGCATAAACTCTGCTTTTTAAGGGGTATAAAACTAATTTCAGCAGAGTCTCCGATCAAGATGAACGGAAATGCAATAGACGGAAAATCACCGTTTTATGAAATGAGAAGCATTTCCGAACGAGGTAATGTTTTGGAAACCGAACCCTCGTTCGACGATGCCGTCGGCTGGCCATTCGAAAGCTTCTACAGGGCGAACCGAAGCGAAAAACAGCCTGATTGTCAATACTACTGCGCTTATTTGCCGGTTTTGGGGATTTGTTGTACTTTTGGTGGCAAAAGTAACATTTTTCCCGATTAGGAACTATATTTGAAGAAGCAAAGCCACTATCTAAAGCACAAGGTTATGGAAAAAAGGAAACACACGCTGGTCGAGAATGCCGACGAAAAGCGCTACGAATTCGACCTGGGCGACGACATCGCCATCATCGAATACATCAAAACCCAGGGATTCATTATCCTGACACACACCGAAGTCCCTGAAAAATACGAAGGGCAGGGCATCGGCGCCGAGCTGGTGCACGACGTACTGGAGGATCTGCGCGCCAAGAAAATACAAATGATCCCCCAGTGCCCCTTCGTCGCCCAATATATCCGCCGCCATCCCGAATGGGTGGACGTGGTACTGAAAGAAATACCCGCCAAATAAACAGGAAACCCGCCTCCCGGCGGGTTTCCTGTTACGGTATCACAAGCATTCAGAAATCGTCCGTGCGGAACGGCACGACCGGTAGACCCCGGATGTTGGCCAGGTTGCCGGGCATGAAATCGCGGAACCCGTACCGCACGGCAACCGGGCGGACAACCTCCTTCGACGAGATGACCAGCAGCAGTTTACGCCTGTCCACCGCCACGTCGGCAGGATGGAATACCCGGTCGGGGCCGCACACTTCGAACCCGCGGATATCCTCCATGCGGCTGAACCCCTCTTCGGTATGAGACAAGGCAACGTAAGCCTTGCCGTCGCGAATCTCGATCGACCTGAACCGCGGGCTTTCGCAGGCGATATCGGAGAAACCGTAGGTCTTGTTGAGTGCCATGAAGGCCAGTCTGTGCCCTACGTCGCGTTTATTCTTGGGGTGGACATTGGTTGCCTCGTAGGGTTCCACCAGGTCGTTCGTGCAAATCACGCTGCTGTTGGGGATGAGTTCCCGTGCCTCCCACTGCGCTTCGCGCAGATAGGGGCCGTTGCCGCTGCCATAGGCGAAGGGGGCGACCTCGACGTAATAGAACGGGATATCGCCCTGCTTCCAGAGCGAACGCCACAGCCCTACCATGTTGGAAAGGCGGACAGCATAGTCCTTATACTGGTTTACGTTCGATTCGCCCTGATACCACAGGAAGCCGCGGACGGTATACCCCGCCACGGGGTGTAACATGGCATTGTACATCACCATCGGGCGCAGCCAGTGGGTCGTGGCCTCGATGCCTTTTTCCGTCAGGTCGATATCGGGATAGGTTTCCAGTATCTCGCGGTTCGTCCAGCCCTCGACGCGGGTTCCGCCCCACGTGCAGTCGACAATGCCGACAGGCACGTCCAGCACGTCGCTGAGCAGTTCGGCAAAGAAATAACCCGTGGCGGTGAAATCGGGCGCGGTCTCCACCGTACATGGCCTCCATTTCCCCGGAACCCGCTCCTGAGGCATATAGGCCGCCATGAGGGGTATTTTCACGTAGCGGAGCCTGTCGCGCATACTCCCCGCACGGGCTATGATCTCGTTGGCCCCGGCGATGGGACAGTTATTGAACCCGCGGAGCGGCATCTCCATATTGCTCTGCCCGCCGGCGAACCAGACTTCGCCGATCAGCACGTTGTCGAGCACGACCCTATCGCCGCTAATGATCGTCACCTGCTGCGGCTCGTAACTGCCGGCCGGGGTGTTCACCAGGGCAGACCAACGGCCGTCGGCATCGCTTCGCACGGTGCATTCGGCACCCCACGAGGTCTCGATCCGCACCGTGGCCCGGGGATCGGCCCAGCCCCAGAGGCGGCATTGGGCATTTTGCTGGAGCACCATGTCGCTGCCGATGATCTCGGGCAGTTCGACCTTGGCCGCGGCACCCCATGCGGCGGCAAGGCAAATAAGGGACAAAATGAGTTTCTTCATATCGGGCAGGTATCAATTTCCCGCAAATTTACATTTTTTCCGGCAACCGGGAATACCCCGCGCGCATAAAAACGACCCGGCTGTTAATATAGGTATCGAATTTTTTCGAAAATTCCTGTCCGGAAATTTGATTTATTTTATAAACTATTTTATATTTGCAATAGATTTATAAACCAAGAGAGTCATTTCACACCGCAAACCTATGGAACTTCTGGAAAACACCACCGACAAACGCCGCCTTTTCGGCCGCTGGTTCGCCCGCCGCATCACCACCTACGTCGCGGTATGCGCGTTCCTCACCTTCGTCAACTGGTACACCTCGCCCCACTACTGGTGGGTGGTATGGGTCATGGCCGGCTGGGGGCTGAACCTGATCCTCTCGCTGGTCTGGTACCTGACGGGCTGCGACGAGGACAAAGATTACCGTTAAACCCATAAAAATCCCGGTTATGAAAACCTTACACCTGTTACTGGCCGCCAGCTTCATGCTGGCCTCCACGGCCGTCTCGGCCAAAACGCTCGAAGTCACCGTATCGGACATTCGCAACGACAAGGGCAACATCCTCGTCATGGCCAAGGTCGCCGGGCAGGAACAGCCCGTCTACGGCATGGCGGCCGCAAAGGCCGGCAAAGTCGTCGTGACGCTCGAAGGCATCGAAACCGATGCGGCCGAGCTTTCGCTCTTCCACGACGAAGACGGCGACTACAAGCTGAAGATGGGCGAGCGCGGCCCTGCCGAAGGCTACGCCACCCGAAAATGCAAGCTTCCCGCCGAGCACAACACGGCCACGCTGAAACTCTACTATCCTGCCACCGAAAACGAATAGGCGCATGTACCGTCCGCTGCTCACCGCACTGCTGCTCGCCGCGACGATCCCGGCCACGGCTCAACATACCCTCCGGGGGCGCGCTCTGGAGGGCGGCAGCCCGGTCGGCTACGCCACGGCCGTGCTGCTGCGCGACGGACGCCAGGCAGCGGGTACGACGACCGACGACGCAGGGGGCTTCGTGCTCACGGCGGATACGGGCCGTTACACGCTCGTACTGCGGCACGTCGCCTACCGCCCCTTCGAACAGGAGGTATGCGTCGCCGCAGCGGATACCGACCTCGGTGATTTACCCCTTGCACCTCTCGGAATCAGCGAGGTGACGGTGACCGCCGAGACGGTGGCGCGGCAGGCCGACAGGTTCGTGGTCAGTATCGGGAATACGCCCGCACTCGCGGGACAGGACGGCACCGAACTGCTGGCACGGGCGCCGGGCGTATGGCTGGGTGAGGACGGCATCTCGATCAACGGCGCCGGCGGTACGAAAGTCTACGTGGACGGCCGCGAGCTGAAAGGTTCGGCGGAGGAAACCACCTCCTACCTGCGCAGCCTGACCGCAGCCGACATCGCCCGCATCGAGGTGGTACCGCTGGCGGGCGCCGAGTTCACCGCCGACAGCCGGGGCGGCGTGATCCTCATCACACTGCGGCGCAGACGCGACGGCGGCATGGACGGCAACCTGCAATTCTCCACGGTGCAAAGCAACCGGATAACGGGCTATACCCCCACGGGGCGCATCGGCATCCGCACGGGGCGCTGGACACTCACCGCCTCGGGGTCGGGAAGCTTCACCCCGGTTGCCCAAAGCCGCTTCACGGAGACCCGCGGGCAGGCCGGGCAGCCGCTGCCCTTCGCCGGCAGGAGCGATTCGAAGAGCCGCACAAACTACGGGCGCGGGCATTTCTCCGCGGTATTCGACCCTACGCCGAAACACACCGCAGGTTTCGACATCGAATACACGGAACGCAGCACCCACATGCCGACACTATCGCGCACCACACTCGGACAAACCCAGAGCGACAGCCGCTACCGCCAGCACATGGGCGGGAATACCCTGACCGCAACCGCCAATTACATCTGGAAGATCGACACGCTGGGATCGCAGTTCAAACTGATCGCCGACTACACGCGTTACACCTCCCACGGCGACAACAGCTACCATACGACGACCTGCGCACCCGGAACCCTGCGCGACTCGCTCTACGAATCCGCCACGGGTTCCGTGTACGACATCCTGACGGCCGACGCCGGGCTTACGCGCAAACTGTCGCACGGCCTGACACTGCGCGCGGGACTGCGCTACACCCGCAACGGCATGGCGGACGACAGCCGCTACGCGGCACAGATGCAGGGCACATGGCAGGCACTGCCCGAATACGGCTACGACCAGCATTACACCGAGCAGATCGGCGCGGCCTATGCCTCGCTGGAGTACAGCGCCGGGCGGTGGGAGCTTTCGGCCGGGCTGCGCGGTGAATACACCTCCGTCGCATCGCAGGCCTTCGGCCGCTCCTATTTCGGGTTGTTCCCAAACGTTTCGGTCAGCCGCGCGCTCAACGCCCTGCGCACATGGCTGCTCGTGGCGCAGTGGAGCCGCAACATCGAACGCCCGGCATTCCCGGCGCTGAACCCCGCACGGATCCGCATATCGGATTACAGCTGGCAGTCGGGCAACCCCTCGCTGCGGCCGACCTACATACACCGTTTTTCGCTCACGGCCGTATGGAAATACCGTTACACGCTCACCGTGGGCGGCAACTTGCACCACGACCTGATCCGCGAAATCGCACACAGGGACGCAACCGACCCGGACGCCGTGTATATCCGTCCCGAAAACCATTACACGGAGAACCACTGGTTCGTGGCGGCGAGCGTCCCGGCGAAAATCACCCGCTGGTGGAACCTCTCGGTCAATGCCGTCGGGGTGATGCAGCGCATTCGGCTCAACAGTACCGACAGCCCGGCGACGCACTACCTGATGTTCGCCGACGCCACCTGCTCGTTCACGCTGCCGGCCGGATTCTTCGCCGAAGCCGCCTACCGTGCCCAGAGCCGCCTTTACTCGGGCAACAGCGAGGTCGGGCCGCGCCACACGCTCTCGGCGACCGTCAAAAAACAGTTCTTCGGCAAACGCCTGACGCTTTTCTGCACCCTCTCGAACATCACCGGCTGCGACTGGGAGTTCGCATCCCTGACCGACGGCATGCGCCGCACGATCGACGCACGGCAGGCCTGGTCGGGGCGTTTGTGGAAAGCCGGTGCGGCCTGGAATTTCCGCGCCGGCAAAAAGTTCCGCGCCCGCACCGTCGAAAGCGCAGCGGAAACCCAGCGCAAGCGCCTCGTGAAAAGCACGGAACAATAAAAATTAATTCGTAACTTTATCCCCCGTAACCGACCGTCCGCCATGGAAGACAAAAACCTCAACGCAAACCAGAGCATCGAACTCATCCAGCAAATGATCCGCGGCACCCGCCGCCGGCTCTCATTCGGCAGCAGCAACCTGTTCCTCCTGTGGGGATACCTGCTGGCCGCAACCGCCATCGGAATCTTCGTCCTGCTGAAAACCACCGACTGCCGCGCCTGGCAGTGGCTGTGGCTGGCAGCCGCAGCAGCCGGGGGCATAGTGACCCGGTGGCACAACAAGTCCCGCGCCCCGCAGGTCAAAAGCTACACCGACCGGCTGCTGGAACAGATATGGGGCTGCATAGCGGCACTGGTCATCCTGTCGACGATCCTGGTCTTAGGGTACGACACCCGGACAGTCGACCCGCTCTTTCCCGCGTTGCTGCTGATCGGCGCCGGGCTCTTCATCTCGGGGCAGGTGATCCGCAACAGATACATGTACTACGCGTCATGCATCGTCGTGCCGATCGGCTTCGGCATTACCCGCGACTCGTGGCTCAATGCCGACCCCGACTACAACCTGCTGCAATTCGCCGCAGCGATCCTCATCGGGCTCACGGGTGCCGGCTATGCACTCAGGCGGCAGGTAAGGCGCGATGCGGACGAAGGGCGGATAACAAACGGAGACAACTGAAACGACATGAAACGGACGCAAAAACACATCGCTATGGAAGACAAGCAACTGAATGCCGCCGAGAGCATCGCGCTCATCAGCCGCATGATCGACAATACCCGCAACCGCATGGTGCGCAACTCGGGACGGCCGTTCCTTGTCTGGGGTTACGTGACCGTCTTCACGACGCTCCTGGTCATGGGTGCGGTATACTATTTCCAGGATCCGAAATGGAATATCCTGTGGATGGTGCTCCCCGTTTTGGGCGCATTGCTGATGTGGCTGACACGCGACAAGCATACCGAGGGCAAAGTCAGCACGTTCGTCGACCGCGTCATCAACAACGTATGGATGGTGACGGGCCTTACGGCGTGGTTCGTCAGTATGCTCACGCTATTCAGCCAGATACGGCTGCCGATCCTGTTCATCATCCTGCTGACGATGGGCATGGGAACCACGATCACGGGGCTGATCATCCGGTTCCGCCCGGCGACCGCCGGCGGTGCGGCGGCGATCGTCCTGGCTCCCGTTTCGCTCATCGTGAGCGGGTACTGGATGCCCACCCTCTTCGCCGTCGGATTCGTCGTGATGATGATTATCCCGGGGCATATCCTCAACTACAAGTCGAACCATACGAACGGATAACGCAATGAACGGACAGAAAATATCCGAAACGGAAGCGCTGGACATCATCGCCCGCGTCTTCGACCGCAATATGCGCCGCATGAATTACGTGCGGGGCGAATTGTTCATCTTCTGGGGAGCGCTGCTCAGCCTCACGGCGCTGGCCGAATACGGGCTTTACCACTGGACAGGCGACGTGCGCGTACTGTGGAGCTGGCTGGCACCGCTGGTCTGCGGCTATATTTGGACGGTTCGCAATTCGCGGCGGAAGGCCCTCGTCCGCACGGGGTTCGACGACCTGCTGATCCTGATATGGGGCATGCCGGCGATGATCTCGGCCGCCGCGATCGTCTATGCCGTAACCATCCCCGGGAATACGATAAACCCCGTAGGCGTCATGCAGCTGCTGCTCGGCACGGCACTGGCTATCACCGCCGAATTCTACCGGGGGAAAGGCTCCCAGCAATCGGGGTCGTTCGCAGCGCTGCTGATGCTCTCGATCTTCGAGCTCATCATGGCTTTCAACTATACGTTCCGTGTGCCGTTCGACGCCCAAGGCGGGACGTGGATGCTCGAACTCTCCGCCCATGGCATACTGCTCGTACTGCTACCCGGTTTTATCCTCCGCCACATAACCCGCAAGCAATGTTCAAAGAACTGAATCCGCTGCTGCATTCGGAACTGAGACTGGCCGTGATGTCGATCCTCATCGGGGTCGAGAGCGCCGACTTTGTCTTTATCCGGCAGCAGACCGGAGCCACGGCGGGCAACCTTTCGGTACAGCTGGACAAGCTGGCGAAGGCGGATTACATCGAAATCGAAAAGACCTTCCGCGGGAAGATGCCCTGCACGGTCTGCCGCATCACGGACACCGGGCGCGATGCCTTCGCCGAATACGTCGCGGCACTGCAGACCTACATAAAAAGATAACCACAAAACGTCCACGGCGGAACGCCGTGGTTGTAGCCGTCCATCTCTGCCCCGCTGTGGCGGGGACTTTTTGCCGTGACAGCGGCAAAAGCGCTCCGGAAGGGCATCCGTATCCGAATTTACATCGTGCAGAAGAACGTCACCAGGAACGGGACGCTGAAATCGAGCACGCAGCCGTGGAAGATCGACACCACGGCATAGGGTTTCCCTGCGGACTGCGTGATGATCGGCAGGGTGGTATCGAAAGTCGTGGCTCCGCCGATCGAGACGGCGGCCAGCGGCCCGAACCACCGTGCGACAAGGGGTGCGGCCAACAGTGTGAACAGCTCGCGCATGACATTGCAGAGCAATGCCACCGTTCCCAGCTCCGCGCCCCTGAAATCGGCGATGAAGATACTCGAAAGCGAGTAGTAGCCGAACCCAGCGCCGACGGCCATCGTGTCCCCAGCCGTAAGCGGCGGCAAGAGCAGTGTCGACAAGGCAGCGCCGGCCAGCGTACCGACGGCCGTCATCACGGGCAGCAGCGCCAGCCGCGGATCGAGCCGCCGCACACGCCCCGCAAGGGCCGTATCGCTGCCGAGGGTGATCCCCACGCAAAACATCAGGGCATAGAGCACATAGGTGCTGAGGCGCGACCCCGCCACGTCGAACGGCAAGGCGGAGAACAACCCCGCCAGACACCCTGCGACGAAAAAGGCGACGATCACGAGGCTCCCCCGCAAGGCGCCCCATACGGAAAGGGGTCGGGTGTCCCCGCCAGCTGCGGCCTGGCCGCCTGCCGCCCCTCGCGGGAAATCCGCAGCCGCGGCAGGCAGTCCCGGCGATTCCGCACCGCCCCCGTCGGGCACAGCGTCCCGGCGCCGGACGCAGCGCCACAACAGCCACGACATACAGATACTGCCCGCGACCGAGCATGCGAAGATGACAAAGGCCGTGCGTCCGAGGGTCGCCATACCGCCCACGACGGCAGGGTCGGAACCGACCTCCAGTCCCAGTAGGAACAGCAGGAGCCATATAATCACGGTGATCATACGGGAGACGAATACGAGGCGCCAGCTCGACAGCAGGCGCCCCGTAATGATTCCTCCGATGATGACGGCAAAAATGACAAGCATCGTTTATTCCTGCTTCGCCGTGAGTTTTTCGATCTGTTTATCGGCCTCGGCCGCAAGTTTGTCGGCCTGTTTGCGGGCTTCCTCGACCAGTTTGTCCCCGGCCTTCTCGGCAGCCAGCTTGGCCAGCGCACCTTTCTCCTTCGCACCGTCGATAAGCTTCGTCCGTTGCGCCTGGGCGGCCTCGACGAGTTTCTCACCCGCCTTCCTGGCCTCGGCCCGGAGGTTGTCGGCCTGTTTGCGGATCTCCTCGCCGAGCGACTCGCTGCCCGTGAGCTTCTGAATCTGCTGGTCGACGACGTTCTTCACGGCCTGCTCGGCAGCCTCCTTCACGCCGAGCGTGATCTTGGGCGAGGTGAACGTGCCGCCGATACCGACGTTGACCGATTGCAGGATACCGCCCGTCGAACCGGCCGGGAGGGCTACTCTGGCCGTATAGTCGATGGTCTGGTCGAGCCCCGTCGAACCCGACATGTTGATCCTGATGTCGCCCATCTTCAGGTCGAAAGGCTCCGTAGCGATACGTCCGTCGCGGATGGCGAAGCGGATAGCCACGTCCTTGGCCTCGATCTTACGCAGGTTGTCGTTATTGAGCGCCTTGGCCAGTGCATCGAACGCCTCAATGTTCTGGATGCGGATATTGGCCGACTTGATCTCGCCCGTGGCGTTGACCGACTGCAGGTCGGGCGACATCTGCGCATCGAGCGTCGCGGACATATCGAGCGAAAGCGAATAGTCGCCGCCCGTCTTGGCAAAGACCGGGACGAGTTTCTGCACCATCTCCAACTCGTCGAAGGTCTTGGAGAACGATGCCCCCGAAAGCCCCAACGAGAGTTTCAGCGCCGGGCGCTGCGGATCGGAGGCCGTCGAGTAGCTGCCCGATGCGGTAGCCGTACCTCCGAAGAGCTGCATACGCAGGCGGCTGAGCGACAAAGTTCCGTCCGCCATGCGCATTTCGCCGGTGATGCCGCCGATGGTCATCTTCTGGAACAACACCTTCTGCAACTCAGTATTGAGCGAAAGGTCGAGGTTGCGCGGGACTTCGAGCGCCTGCGCGGGAGCAGGGGACTCGGCGGGCGCCTGGGCAGCAGCTTCCCCGCCGGCGGTTTCTTCGTCGGCCGGCATGGCATCCATGATCTCGTTCAGGTCGAGCAGGTCGGATTTCACGTAAAGGCGCCCGGAGAGCTTGTCGCCCCGCAGCAGGTAGCCGATATACCCCGTAAGCTGGCCGTTGGCCGCAAGGTCGCTCTTACCCACGGTCACGCCGAACTCGCCCAGCGTCATCGACGCCGGGGTGATCGTAGCCGCGGCACGGCGGATATGCACCGCGGGCAGGCCGGGCATGGAGAGGCCGAGCTTCTCGACGACGAATGTCCCCGAGGCCCCGATCTGCCCGTAACGGGCCTTCTCGACATCAGACATGCGCCCCGAAACCTTCACGTCGGCGCTAATCAGTCCGCTCAGGGCTACATCCTCACCGAGCGGGTAAACCTCTTTCACCGCCCCCAGGTCTACCCGTCCGTCGGCCGCGGCACGGAATACCGGATCGCTGACCAGGTTCGTCGCATAGAGCGATGCCGAAAGCGTGTTTCCCGCCATGCGGAGCGTGAATTTCGAAAGGTCGACCTCGGTCTTGTCCATGACGCCGCCGGGGTTGGCTATCCGTGCGGCGATATTGATTCCGTCGACCGCCTTGGGCAAAGACGAATACTGGAAACTGCCGTTGCGCACCTCGGTCTTGAGTTCGAAGGCCGGGAGCGCCGCCCCGCGCATCTCGCCACGGGCCCACAGCGCCATCGAAAGTTCGCCGGAGGCGGACAGGTTGCGGAAATCGCGGGTATAGAATGCCGGGACAAGCGAAAGCACGTCCTTGAACTGCACCTTGTCGCATCCGGCCGTAATATCCATAGCCACGGCATCGTCCTTCATTTCGGCCCAGCCGTCGAGCGTAAGCTCGATCGCATTGAGGCGCAGACGGTTCCGGGAGAAGGTAAAACGGTTGTTCTTCAGGTCGGCCGCGATCACGGCGTCGAGCTCCGCCTCGGCGTCGCTCAGCAGCGGAATTCCGCCCGAAACCAGCCGCACGGCACCGGCCGTAAGCCGCAGGTCGAGGTCGGTCTGGTCGGCCGACATGTCGCCCCGCAGGCGGAGGGAGAGGGGTGCCGTCGAAAAACGCATGCCCGTCGAATCGTCTTCATAGCGGATCGTCGCGTCGCTGATCCTGAAATCGCGGATCGAGAGGCTGAACGACGAAGAACCCTCCTCCGAAGCCCCTTCCCCGGCAACGGGTTCCTCCCCCGAAGCCTTCACGATGTCCCAGTTGACCTTGCCGTCGGCGAGTTTATGCGCGTGCAGCGCCGGTTCGGCGAGGATGACCTTCGTCACTTCGAACCCGTCGTCGCCGAACAGCGACATCGGGTTCACGACGACCGATATGCGGTTCGCGGCAACGATCGTATCGCCTTCGAACGGCCCCGCGCCCACGACGGTCAGTCCTTTCAGGTCGAGCGACGCGCGCGGGAAATGGCGCAGCAGGCTGATGTCGAGTTTTTCGAAATCGACCCGTGCGTCGAGCATCTCATTGGCTTCGCGCTTCACGATCTGGGCGATCTTCCCCCTCAGCAACATCGGGGCGACAAAAGCCGCCACCAGAACAACGGCCACGACAATGGCCACAATCTTCACGATTTTTTTCATTTCCTATCTGTTTTAAAGACGAAAACCGTAGTCCCCGCCTCTTCGAATCCGATTTTACGGTAAAGGGCCCGGGCAGCTTCGCGCGCAGGGTTCGAGGTGAGCATCACCTTCGCAGCACCGATGCGGGCGGCATGCTCCGTGGCAGCCTTCACGAGTGCCTCGCCGGCACCGCAGCCGCGGGCTGCGGCATCGACCACCACATCCTCGACCCATGCCTTCCGACCCGAGGGTACGTCGTACCACACCAGCGTCAGCACCCCGGCGATCCGGCCATCCAGCCGGGCGGCGAACAGCGCCGCGCCATCGCTGCACACAACACGTTCCATAGCCTGGCGGGAGAGTGCCCCCAGCCGGGGCGAAAGCTGAGGCATGAGCCTTGCGAACGCCTCGGCGAGTTCGTCGGATACCTCTGTCACACACTCTATTTCGACCGCCATGTTTCCCGGATATTTTTCACAAAGTTAATCTTTTTTTCGAAACCCCGGCTTTTTGCCCGTATCCCGGCTGCCATATGCCGAAAAAAGATTACTTTTGTCCCGTTCGGGACAGGCAGGCAAACCGACACCCCGACACGGCCCCGTGCCACCCTGCGGCGGATCGTACGCCGGGCGACCGGTGCAGTTGCGGACAGCCCCCTCCCTCCGGCACGGAGAAAATGCCCGGGGAGGGACCGGAGCCCGGGCGCCGGCAAGCCCGGGGAATACCCGGGCCGAATCCCGGCCGAAACCGTAAAAAATTATGGAAAACATGAAAAAATATGCATTCCCGCTCGCGGCGCTTCTTTTCGCCGCCTGCAATTCCGGCGAAGAGACCACGACCACACAGATTCAGGAGCCCGTCGCCACGATCCTCGAATACACCCCCGCACCGGGCCAGTTCATCAACGGCACGATGGCCGGGTTCGACCATGTGGCATCGGCGGCAGACGCATGTAGCTATGCTGCGAACCGCATCGCTTCGAATAACTGGGTTTCGCTCGGCGGCTGGGGAGGCCGCATCGTGGCGGCCTTCGCGGAACCCGTGCCCAACACGGGCGGATACGACCTCTACGTCAAAGGCAACCAGTTCGACACGTCGTCCGAACCGGGCATCGTGTGGGTGTCGCAGGACGCCAACGGAGACGGAGCGCCCAACGATACATGGTACGAACTGCGGGGCAGCGAATACGACAACGCCGAAACGATCCGCGATTACAAAATCACCTATATCCGCCCAGCCGAGGCGGGTGATGAGGTGACATGGAAGGACAACCAGAACGGCAACGGCACGATCGACCGTGTGAAAGAACATACGCAGGCCTACTACCCCGAATGGATCGTGGAGAATGAAATCACATTCGCAGGAACACGGCTGCCGGACAATATCGGGGAATCCGGGGGAAAATGGACGATGGAAGCTTTTGCATGGGGATACGCCGACAATTATTCGGCCTCCGACCGTATCGGCATGACCAACCGCTTGCGGATCAGCGACGCCGTAACGGCCGATGGCGCCCCGGCCAACCTCTCACAGGTCGACTTCATCATGGTGCAGACAGGGGTGAATGCCAAAGCGCCCCTGATCGGCGAGGTATCGACCGAGGTGAGCGGCATCGGCTGCTACCGCACCGTCACGAAAAAACAATAACCGCACACGGCGACCCGCCCTGCCCGTGGCGGCATAGCCCCGAATCCCGGAACCGATGACCCTCCGCGACCAACTGCTCGAACTCCAGGAGCCGAAATACATGAAATTCACCGCGGCACTAATGCCGGGCGTGGAAAACGTATTGGGCATACGCCTGCCGGTACTGCGCAAAATAGCCCGCCAGATCGCCGCAGGCGACTGGCGCACATACCTGGCCGAAGCCGAGGATTTCTATTTCGAGGAGCGGATGTTGCAGGGGCTGGTGATCGGCTGCGCCCGCTGCACGCCGGCCGAAAAGCTGGAGCATGTGGCGCGCTTCGTGCCCAAAATCGACAACTGGGCGGTCTGCGACTGTTTCTGCTGGCGCCTGAAGGCAGCCGAACGACAGCCGATGTGGGAATTCATACAACCCTATTTCCGATCCGAAGCCGAATACGACGTGCGTTTCGCCGTGGTGACGGGGCTGGGGAATTTCGTCGACGGGGAGCACCTCGAGGCACTGCTGCAACTGCTCGACGGCGTCCGCCACGAAGCCTACTACGCCCGGATGGCCGTGGCATGGGCGGTGTCGGTCTGCTATGTAAAATTTCCGCAGCGGACACACGAGTGGCTCGGCAGCTGCTCGCTCGACGACTGGACATTCAACAAATCACTGCAAAAGATCATCGAATCGTTGCGCGTAAGCGACACGGACAAACAGGCGATCCGCGCCATGAAACGGCGCAAATAACCGGAAGGCAGCTCCCGACCGGCAAAACGGCCGCACCTGCCGGGTAAAACCGCTGCGCCTGCTGCGGGCAGAAAAACGGGGCGTGCGGCGCAGATTTGCAAAATAATGTTACCTTTGTGTAAGAAATTCCAAAACGAGCCCCTATGCGCAAACTGGTAATTATCCCGACATACAACGAGAAAGAGAATATTTCGGCGATGATCGACAAGGTCTTCTCGCTGCCCGAGGCTTTCGAAATGCTCGTCATCGACGACGGTTCGCCCGACGGCACCGCAGCGATCGTCAAAGAGCGCCAGCAGGAATTCCCTGCGACGCTGCACCTGCTGGAACGCAGCGGCAAGCAGGGGCTGGGCACAGCCTATCTGACGGGGTTCCGCTGGGGACTGGATAACGGGTTCGACTATATCTGCGAAATGGACTGCGACTTCTCGCACAATCCCGACGATCTGGTACGGCTGTACCAGGCTGCGGCCGAAGGGAACGACGTGGTGGTCGGTTCGCGTTACGTGCAGGGCGTGAACGTCGTGAACTGGCCGATGTCGCGTCTGCTGATGTCCTACTTCGCTTCGATGTACGTACGCATCGTGACCCGCATGCCCCTGCGCGATGCGACGGCGGGGTTCGTCTGCTACTCGCGCCATGCGCTGGAGACGATCGACCTCGACGCCGTGAAGATGAAGGGATACGGCTTCCAGATCGAGATGAAATACTCGGCGTGGCGGCTGGGACTGAAACTCAAGGAGGTGTCGATCATTTTCGTCGAACGCCGCGAGGGCACCTCGAAGATGAGCGGCGGCATTTTCCGCGAAGCGTTCTTCGGCGTGCTGGGACTTCCGTTTCGTTCGATCAGGAGCGCGAAAAACAAGTGACGGCCATCCGGCAAAAATACGGAAGCCGGCCTCCCCGCGAGGCCGGCTTTCATGCGAACTGGCGTTACCGCGGAGCCACAACGCCCCGGAAGTCAGAACGTGAAGAAATAGTTCATGAAGAAGTTCCAGAAAGTGACGACCCCGATGGCAAACAATTTAGCCAGGTAGAAATTCAGCTTCCAGCGTTCATGCAACAGATAGATCGTAAGGTTGTTGACCATAAGCCCGACGGCCGCGATACCGAGGAAACGGAGGTATTGCCCGGCAATGTCGGGGTTTTCATTATGGAACGTCCAGATGCGGTTCAGGACATAGTTCGAGGTCGATGCACAGAGGAACCCCAGCGAATTGGCCAGGTACTTGTTCAGGCGCAGCCACTCCTTGCAGAGGTAAGTGACCCCGAAATCGACGAAGACCCCCGAACCGCCGACGACACAGAATTTGATGAACTGCTGGATCATGGTGCGACGACCTCCGTGCGGAGGGGTTTTCCGTTAAACCAATTCGTGTACCCTTCGCGGCGCAGGGCGAAACCGGCATCGAAATCGGCGCCGGAGAGTTGCCCCGGGACGACGAACCGCACCTCGCGCGTGATTGTATCCCCGGCCGGGATCTCGAAGTGCTCCCCCGTATCGAATTCCTCGACACGGAAGCGGCCGTGCTTCCAAAGCATCACGAGCGCCCTGTCCCCGCAGACCCCGATCTCATAGGGGTAAGGATTCGATATCCGCAGCGTCAAACGCAGCGTATCGCCCGCGGCGACCTGTTCGGGCAGCCCCGTAAAGGTAATATCCACAAGGCGCGTCGGATGGAAATGCGGGTCGACAAACCACGTGAAGCGTTTGCCGTTGGGCAACACGACACTCCGGACGCGGCCCGTGGTATCCGCCCCGTCGTAAGGCGTTTCGACCAGCACCTCGTGTCCCGCGAAGCGCGTATCGTCATCGCGGAACTGCCACTGGTGCGTACGGTAACGGATATTGGGCTGGCAGTAGGCCTCCTCCCCGGTATAAAAGGCGTATTTGGCCGCGACGGCATAGCCATGGCGGAAAATGACGGGGCGGCCATCGGCGATCCCGGCGATCCGGCCGTAGCTGGCAGGATTGTCGAAGACCTCGAAACGCAGACCCAGCGGATTGAAGATCATTTCGAGGCGCACCAGACCGGCAAGGAGGATGGTCGCCAGCCCGGCACACATCAGATAACGCCGTGTGCGGGGATGCCGGCGGGCATAGGTAAAAAGCGTATAGATCAGGCCGAAAACGGCGACGATCACCCATTGGGGCTGCACGTAGCCGCGGAATGTCGAGAGCAGGAAAAAGACGATGAACGCCACGGGGATAAACTTCAGCGCACGTGCGACGGCGCTCTGCGGCTTCACGGTGATCCAAGCCTTCACGTACAGCGGCACGAAGAAGGGATTGAAAATCACCAGCAGGTTGAGCAGGTATTCGGCGACATAATTGAGCCGGAAGACCGAATTACGCCCCGCCAGATGGTAGGCAAACGAGGCCCAGTCGTGCCCGGCCTGCCACATGAAATGCGGCACGAGCAGCAACAGCGCTACCGCACCGCTGAGATATAGGGTCGGACGCAGGAACACACGGGGGGGGGTCACCGCAAGCGTGAAGAGCACGACCAGCGCCCCATGATATTTGCTGTAAGCCATCAGCGCCATGGCAACCCCCATCCAGAGCCATGCCCAACGGCGGTTCTCGGAGAACCGCTTGAATGTCAGCAGGAACAGCGCGGTGGTCATCATCAGCGGGCCGTCGGGCACGGCGATAAAGCCGTAGAGCTGCAACATCAGCGTCGAGGCCGAGAGGACGACGAAGAGCGCCGCATCGCGCCGGTCGGCATCCGCGGGACGGATTATACGCCACAAAATATAAAGGTAGAGCGGTTGCAGCACCGTGAAGAAAAACCGCACGCCCAGTTCGCCCCCGAAAAGGTGCTCTCCGAGCCAGACCAGTAAGGCAGTCATCGGCGGATGGTCGAAATATCCCCAGGCGAGGTTTTCGGCGAACATATGGTAGTACGCCTCGTCGTTGGCCAGTTCGGAGAAACCGGCCTGCAGGAGGTTGCACACCCACCATACGCCGAGCCACAAAACCACCAGGCCGTCGGCGCCGAGCGAAGCATAAATCTTTTTGAGCGATGCCTTCATACAAGCGACAAAGGTAGCAAAATTTATCGTTTTTGCGCCATCCCCGGCCGAAAGAGAGGGGCTGGCGGAACTGCTTTTGCGAAAATCAGCCCGTAGGGACACACTTTGCCGGTGCAAAAAACGTTTCTGTAACATCGGGCCGCTGTTACGGAACGGCGTCCCGCCGGTTCGGCGCCCGGACGAGAACGAAAATGGGAACGAGGGTAATGACAGGGCGGGACGATCCCCGGAATAGCAATCGGGACTGCGGCAGGAATGAGCAGGCGGAGCAGTGGCACGGACAGCGGGACGGACAACTGCCGGGACGATGCCCAGGATACGGCAACCGACAAAAATACCCGAGGCCGACAAACGGCGGCAGACGAAAGGAATTGCGGACGAGGAAACGAAAATGCCGGAAAAGTACGGGGCGGTGCCTTCGGCGAAAATCTTGGACAATACCGTGTCCCACAGCCACATGCCCGCAATGAAAGCAAAAGGGAAAAGCACCTGCGGCATGTTACATATTTGGAAGTCCATAAAAAAGGGTTTCAGACAATGACACAACGGATTACAGATGCCTGACTCACAAATCCGGCATCACGCCCCGGCAAAGAATCCGGAGGAATACCCCGGGCTTTCCAAGCGCGGGCATTGCCAAAGGCGCCTTATAAAATACGAATATCAGACAATAAATACATAAAAAGAAACAATATTTATCCTATAAATAGCCTTAACTTCGTAGCATAAAATACCAACTTTTTACGGCAGCCCGCAACCTGCCGTTTTTGCTACGAAAGGCTGCATACGAAGAGGCCATGAAACTACGAAATTCCATACGTCCGATAAGGTTACTGTTGTTGCTGTCCGGCCTGCTGGCATTAGCGTCGTGCCGGCAGAACGAGACGCAATCCCTCTCGGAATACCTGGACTATGTAATCGAGAACAAGCATATTTTCGAAGCCGAAAAGGAAGAGCGGATCAGCAGGCTGAGGAACCTGCTGGGCGTAAGCAACCTGACCCCGGAACAGGAATACGAGATCAATACGAAGCTGTACGAAGAATTCAGGAAATACAAGCTGGATTCGGCCATCCGCTACGTCGAACGGAACCTCGAAATCGCCAGGCAGCTGGACAACAAAAGGCTGACCTACCTGTCGAACATGTACCTCGCCCAGCTCTACTCTTTTTCGGGCATGTGCGTCGAGGCGAACCAGATACTCCGCTCCATCCGATCGTCCGAACTCCCGCGCGACCTGCTTCCCGTCTACTACGAGGCCAACAACCGTTATTTCCAGCACTATGCCACGCTGAGCAGCCAGCGCAGCCACCTGCACGAAATGAATATCTACCGGGACTCGCTGATGATGGTTTCCGACCCGGGATCGTTCCGGTACAGGATACACCTGAGCTACAAACTCATGGGAAACGGCAAGATGGACGAAGCCAGGGCGATCCTCGACGAGTTGCTGGAAGAGGTCGGCAAGGACACGCCGCTCTACGCGGAGACGGCCTATGCCTACGGCTGTTTCTACCGGCTGAACAAAGACCCGGAGGCGGAAAAGAAATATTTCATGCTCTCGGCGATCGCCGATGCGAAGAGCGCGGTGAAGGAGAACGCCTCGTTCCACACGCTGGCTCTGATGTACTACGACCAGGGCGATCTTTCGCGGGCTTTCAAGTACACGCAGGCGGCCATCGAAGATGCGGTCTTCAGCAACGTGCAGTTCCGCACGACCCAGATGTCGAAGTTCTATTCGATCATCAACTCGATCTACCAAGCCAAGGAGGCCAAGTCCAAATCCAAGTTGCAGCACTACCTGATCCTGATCAGCGTCCTGTCGCTGTTCCTCGTGCTGCTGTTCATCTACGTTTATCAGCAGATACACAAGCTGTACCGCATCAAGGAGGAGCTGTCGCGGACGAACGGGCGCCTGATGCAGCTCAACGACGAACTGCATGAGAAAAACACGCAGCTCACCGATTCGAACATCATCAAGGAACAGTACATAGCGAGGTTCTTCGACCTCTGTTCGATGTATATCGACAAACTGGAGGACTACCGCAAATCGCTGAACAAACTGGCGCAGAACCGGCAGATCGACGAGTTATACAAACAGCTGAAATCCACGTCGATGATGGAGAACGAGCTGGATGAACTGTATAAGAATTTCGACGCCATATTCCTGAACCTCTACCCGTCGTTCGTCGCGGATTTCAACGCCCTGCTGGTCGAGGACGAACGGATCGTGCTCAAATCGGAAGACCTGCTGAACAAGGAACTCCGGATTTACGCCCTGCTGCGGCTGGGCATCACCGACAGCGTCAAGATCGCCTCGTTCCTGCGATGCTCGCTGAGCACCGTATATAACTACCGCACCAAAGCCCGGAACAAGGCCGCAATATCGCGTGAGGACTTCGAAAAAATGGTCATGCGAATCGGTGTGCCGCCCGAAAACAGGCCTTGAGCGATTCCACGGCAACTACATTTTTTTTGTATATTTTTTTGATAAAATATTTATTTACAAACATATAATACTTTACAGGTTCTACAATTTCCGCCCCAACCTATAAATATGGTATATAATAGGATTAATTTTGTAAACACAGCGTTCAGCCACCCGCTCCCGCAGCGGGCAGCCGGATTGCATCGGATTGTAAACACCTACTTAAACCTATTTTATACGAAATGAATCCAATTAAAGTCGGTCTGATCGGTTTTGGCAGAATGGGAGGTTTTTACCTCGAGGAGATGCAAAAAAGCGGTAACTGGGATATCGTTTACATCTGTGACGTATCTCCCGCATCACGGGAACTGGCCCAGCGGCTCTCTCCCCGGTCGAAAGTAATATCCGACGAACAAATCATATTCAACGACCCCGAGATTCAGGTGGTCGGGCTGTTCGCACTGGCGGATTCCCGCCCGGAGCAGATTCAGAAAGCAATTGCGAGCGGGAAGCACGTCATCGCCGAGAAACCGATCGCCGACACGGTGGAAAAGGAGTGGCAGACGGTCGCGCTGGCCGAGAAGGCCAAAATCTTCTCGACGGTGAACCTTTACCTGCGCAATTCGTGGTACCACAACACCATCAAGGATTTTATCGCACAGGGCGAGATCGGCGAACTGGCGATCATCCGCGTATGCCACATGACACCGGGGCTGGCTCCGGGCGAGGGGCACGAATTCGAGGGCCCGTCGTTCCATGACTGCGGCATGCATTACGTGGACATCGCGCGCTGGTATGCCGAATCGGAATTCAAGACCTGGAACGCACAGGCCATCCGCATGTGGGATTACAAGGATCCGTGGTGGCTCCAGTGCCACGGCACGTTCGAGAACGGCATCGTATTCGACATTACCCAAGGACATGTATACGGACAACTGGCCGAAAAACAGACCCATAATTCATACATCGACATCATCGGCACGAAAGGCATCGCGCGCATGACGCACGATTTCAAGACGGCGATCGTCGAACTGCACGGGGTGACGCAGACGCACCGGCTCATACAGCCCTACGGAGGCAAGAACATCGATGTGCTGTGCAAACTGTTCGCAGAGTCGATCGAAAGCGGGAAACGCAACCCTTCGCTCCCCTCGTTCCGCGACGCCGCCACGGCTTCGGAATATGCCTGGCGGTTCCTCCAGGATTCGCGGCAGCACGACCTGCCGGCGATCGGGAACCTGGAAACGCTGCAGGAGATCCGCGAACGCCGCCGCACGATGTCGAACGGCTACGGATTGCTGAGAAAACTCGCATGAGCCGTAATTTGAGACTAAAACAAACTTTATAAACCTTAAAAAACAATCGGTATGAACCACTTACTGTTTATCGGCAACCTGGGTGCAGGCGAAATCATCGTCATAGCCCTGGTCGTACTGCTGCTCTTCGGCGGCAAAAAAATCCCGGAACTGATGAAGGGTCTCGGCAAGGGTGTGCGCAGCTTCAAGGAAGGCATGAACAACATCGAGAACGACATTGAAAACTCGGGTACGGAAAAATCCAACAACGAAAATAAATAGTCCCTCAAAAACAACTAACTTAATTCAAGAAACCATGTCAAGCGAAATGTCAAGGAGAAAGTTCCTGAAAAAAGGAGCAGCTGCCGCGATCGGCTTAGCGGTCGTTCCGGGTACAGTTTTAGGTAAGAAGTTCGGGCACACAGCGCCGAGCGACAAACTCAACATCTTGGGTGTCGGTATCGGCGGCCGCGGCTCGTCGGTGCTCCGCGGCCTCGAAAGCCAGAACATCATCGGCCTGTGCGACGTCGACTGGAAATATGCCGACCACGTGTTCAAGCGCTACCCGGCTGCCAAGAAGTACAACGACTACCGCAAGATGTTCGACGAAATGCTCAAGTCGGCAGACGCCGTGATGGTGGCCACGGCCGACCACACGCACGCGATCATCGCAGCCGATGCGATGACGGCCGGCAAGCACGTCTATGTCGAGAAGCCCCTGACGCATACCGTATACGAATCGCGTCTGCTGACCAAGCTCGCCGACAAATATAAAGTAGCCACCCAGATGGGTAACCAGGGTGCGTCGGACGAGGGTGTCCGCAAGGTCTGCGAATGGATCTGGAACGGTGAGATCGGCGAAGTCCGCAAAGTGGAGACCTTCACCGACCGTCCTATCTGGCCGCAGGGCCTGAGCCGTCCCGAAGACGACCAGCGTATCCCCAAGACGTTGAACTGGGACGCTTTCATCGGCCCGGCTCCCTACCGTCCCTACAACGCGATCTACACCCCGTGGAACTTCCGCGGCTGGTGGGATTTCGGTACCGGCGCACTGGGCGATATGGCCTGCCACATCCTCCACCCGGTATTCAAGGGCCTGAAGCTCGGGTACCCGACCAAGGTTCAGGGTAGCTCGACGCTGCTGCTCAACGAATCCGCACCGATGGCGCAGACGGTGAAGTTCGTCTTCCCGGCACGCGACAACATGCCGAAGGTAGCCATGCCCGAGGTAGAAGTATACTGGTACGACGGCGGCCTGAAACCGGCGCGTCCCGAGGGACTGCCCGCAGGCAAAGACCTGAACATGGCCGGCGGCGGCGTTATTTTCTACGGTACGAAGGATACGCTGATCTGCGGCTGCTACGGCGTGAACCCCTACCTGGTTTCGGGTCGCGTGCCCAACGCACCGAAGGTACTGCGCGAGATCAAGGAGTCGCACCAGATGGACTGGGTACGCGCCTGCAAGGAGGATGCCGACGACCGTGTGCCGAGCGCATCGGACTTCAGCGAAGCCGGCCCGTTCAATGAAATGGTGGTTATGGGTGTGCTGGCAGTCCGCCTGCAGAACCTGAACCGCGAGTTGCTCTGGGACGGCCCCAACATGCGTTTCACGAACATCCCCGATGACGCCACAATCAGTGCCGTCATCAAGGACGGGTTCCACATCAAGGACGGCCACCCGACCTTCGACAAGACCTGGACGGATCCGGTCAACGCACAGCAATTCGCACAGGAGCTCATCAAGCACACCTACCGCGACGGTTGGAAACTGCCCGACATGCCGCGTTAATCTACGGACAAGATTATCAACTCAAATTAAAACAACGGAAAGAATATGAAAAAAGTCATTTTATTCTCGACATGCATCGCAGCAGCCGCAACGATGGCGGCATGCGGCGGCCCGGGGGCCAAAGGCAAAGCGGCAGCCGACACGGCAGCGGCAGAAACCAAAGCCGTACCCGAATACACGGTCATCAACAATGCGACGGTAGACCTCGCAGGTTTCCCGCAGGACAAGGACGGCTACTACGTGATCTTCGACGGCAAGACGTTCAACGGCTGGCGCGGCTACGGCAAAGACCACGTGCCCTCGAAATGGACGATCGACAACGGTGCGATCAAATTCAACGGTTCGGGCGGCGGTGAAGCCCAGGACGGCGACGGCGGCGACCTGATCTTCACGCACAAGTTCAAGAACTTCGAGCTCGAAGTGGAGTGGAAAGTTGCCAAAGGCAGCAACTCGGGTATCTTCTACCTCGGCCAGGAGGTAGCCACGACCAAGGACGGCAAGCAGCGGATGGAGCCCATCTACATCTCCTGCCCCGAGTACCAGGTACTCGACAACGAGAACCATCCCGATGCCAAACTGGGCGTCGACGGCAACCGCAAGTCGGCTTCGCTTTATGACATGATCCCGGCCGTTCCGCAGAACGCCAAGCCCTATGGCGAGTGGAACAAGGCGAAGATCATGGTTTACAAAGGCACCGTGGTACACGGCCAGAACGACCAGAACGTGCTCGAGTACCACCTCTGGACTCCCCAGTGGACGGAGATGCTCGAAAAGAGCAAGTTCAGCCCCGAGAAATGGCCGCTGGCATTCGAACTGCTGAACAACTGCGGCGGTGCACAGCGCGAAGGTTACATCGGCTTCCAGGATCACGGCGACGATGTATGGTTCCGCAACATCCGCATCAAGGTGCTCGACTAATTCCGTTAACAACGGTAACGTATGAAACGTAAACTGTTTACAGCGGTTTGCATCCTGCTCGCTTCGGCAATGCTCCCCTGCGGGGCATTTGCCAAAGCGAAGAAGGACGCAAAGAAGGATATCGGTATCCAGCTCTACTCGGTCAGGGATCTGATCGGGAGTTTCGGAAGAAACCAGCACGACTACAAACCCGTCCTGAAGGCACTCGCCGACATGGGTTACACCAGCATCGAGGCCGCCAGTTACAACGACGGTAAATTCTACGGCAACACCCCCGAGGAGTTCAGGCGCGACGTGGAGGCCGTAGGCATGAAGGTGCTCTCTTCGCACTGCGGCAAAGGTCTCTCCGACGAGGAATTGGCTTCGGGCGACTTCTCCGAGTCGATGAAATGGTGGGATCAGTGCATCGCAGCCCACAAGGCCGCGGGCATGGAGTACATCGTGACCCCGTACCTTCCCGTCCCCAAGACGCTGAAGGACATGCAGACCTACTGCAACTACCTCAACGCGATCGGGAAGAAATGCCGGGAAGCCGGAATCAAATACGGCTACCACAACCACGCCCACGAATTCCAGAAGATCGAGGATAAGGCTGTCATGCTGGACTACATGATCGAAAACACCGACCCTGAAAACCTGTTCATCGAACTGGACGTATACTGGGCCGTGATGGGCGAGGCAAGCCCCGTCGATTACTTCCACAAATACCCCGGCCGTTTCAAAATGCTCCATATCAAGGATCGCCGCGAAATCGGCCAGAGCGGCATGGTCGGATTCGACGCCATCTTCGAGAATGCCAAGACCGCCGGTGTGGAAAACATCATCGTCGAGGTCGAGCAATACAGCTACGATGTCGAGAAGAGTGTCAAACTGAGCCTGGACTACCTGCTCAAGGCACCTTTCGTAAAGGCTTCGTACAGCAAATAATCCCTCCGGAAGCATGAAGACGATATCCGGCTGTCTGACGGATGGCCGGATATTTCTTCGCTGAAAGATACCTTCCGGAAAACAAGCAATAAACCCTACTATCCCATGGAAGAAAAGGAAATGACGTTCTGGGCACACCTCGAAGACCTGCGTTGGACGCTGGTACGCGTGGTCGCCGTCTTATTCGTGTTCGTTGTCGTCTGTTTCTGCCTCATGCCCTATCTGTTCGACAATTTCGTACTGGCTCCCACCACGTCCGATTTCCCGCTTTACAGATGGCTGTCGAAACTGGGAGGCGGCAATCCGCTGCTCCCCGATTTCAGCAACGACCACTTCTCGGTAGAACTCATCAACATCAACGTTGCCTCGCAGTTCCTGACGCACATCAGCACCTCGTTCTGGTTTGCACTGGTGCTGATATTCCCCTACCTGACGTTCGAAATATGGCGGTTCGTACAACCGGCCCTGTTCGACAACGAAAAGAAGAGCGTCGGGATGGCATTCGCATTCGGGACATTCATGTTCTTCCTCGGATGTGCGGTCGGTTACTTCCTGGTCTTCCCCTTCACGTTCCGGTTCCTGACCGAATACCAGCTGAGCCCGCTGATCACGAACCAGATCTCGCTGACTTCCTACATGGGTAATTTCCTGATGCTCATTTTCGTAATGGGTATCGTCTTCGAGCTGCCGCTGCTGGCATGGCTGCTTTCGAAACTGGGGCTCGTGACAAAAACATTCTTCCGGCAATACCGGAAACATGCCGTAGTCGTCCTGCTGGTGCTCTCGGCGGTCATCACCCCGACGGGCGACCCGTTCACGCTGATGATCGTCTTCCTGCCGCTCTACCTGCTCTATGAGCTGAGTATAAAGATTGTCCGGGCTTAACGGACTGAGACACACGATTTGCCGGCTTTTGCCGACATACGAACTACTACGGCCGGGTAATTCCCGGCCGTAGTCATTATGGGGAGGGGCCTGCCGGGTCAGATGCCCTGCCCCTCCGCCTGAGGTGCATTCCGCATCGAAGCCCGGTACTGCGTCGGTGAAACGCCGTAACGCTGCTTGAATGCCCGGTTGAAATAGGGAATGTCCGTAAAACCCACTGCATAGCAGATTTCGGAAATGTTCTTGGAAGAGCGGGTCAGCATCGTACAGGCCATCTGCAACCGAAAGACATTCAGATAGGCGACAAACGACTCATTGGTCGCCTTCTTGAAAAACAGACAGAAGGCCGTCTTGTTCATCGAGGCATAGGACGCGATCTCCTCGAGGGTTATCTTACGGTGGTAATTCTCGACGATGTACTTGTAAACGGCCTGCAGGCGCTGCTTGTTCTTATGGATCCTGGCTCCGCGGAATTTCCCAGGCCCGATGGGGCGGTAATGCCCGTCCTGAGCGATCAGGAAAAGCAATTGCAGCAACGTCACGAACTGTTCGGGGTCGGAGCTGCGTTCGAGGCCCGCCAGCAATTTACGCACCCTGGCCGCCGTTTCGCCGGTAATCCCGATCGCCTGGCGCAACTCCTTATAGAACCCTACGACGGGCTGGAACTCGGGCGAGAGCTGCGACAGCTGCACCAGAAACTCCTCGCCGAATTGCAGCGAACCGTTTTCGATCATCCCGTCGGGGGCGCACAATGCCTTGTCATAGACCCAGCCATGCGGGAAATAGGGCGGCAATACGACGATCTCCCCCTCGCGGAAGGGTTCCGTAAAGTCGTTGGTCACCCGCCGCCCGCCGCCGCTCAGCACTACCGTAATCTCGTATTCGGGATGTTGGTGGTACGGGAATTCATCCCGGTACCACAGCCTTTCATGGCGGTAAGTGAAAGAGCGGGAGGCTCCCTTGAATATTTGTCCGCATGTAACAGTCCCCATCGGTCTTCTGCAATCAATTTTGCGAATATAAGACAATGTTCCGAAAAATCGGAGAAAACAGGGGAGAATTTTGCAGGCGCCTCCGCTTTCAGTTCCGATCAGCTCTGCAACCGATACTCCCTGGGGGTGTAGCCGACATGGCGTTTAAAGAAACGTACGAAATGCTGCGGATACTGGAATCCCAGTTCATAGGCCACCTGCCCGATGGTTTTATTCGGGTCGAGAAGCCCCTCCTTGGCCGCGTCGATCATCTTCAGCTGGATATACTCCTGGGCCGATTTCCCGGTCTCCTTTTTCACCAGATCGCCGAAATAATTGGGCGACAGGCATATTTTGCTTGCAAAATAGCGTACCGAAGGCAACCCTTCCTTCGCAGCGGCGCCTTGGGTAAGGTAATCGTCGAGCAACCGCTCGAAACGTGCCAGGACATCGAGATTCATGTCCCCGCGCGTGACGAACTGGCGCTCGTAAAAACGCATACAATAGTCGAGCAGCAGTTCTATATTGGTCGCAATAAGCCCTTTGGTATGCTTGTCGATGGCGTGGAGCAGTTCCATGCGGATTTTTTCCAGGCAGTCGAGGACAATCATACGTTCTTCCTCCGACAGGTGCAAGGCTTCGTTGGACTCATAGGAAAAAAACGTATATTTCTTAATCTTCTGCCCCAGCGACGTACCGCGGATAAAATCGGGATGAAACAGCAGCCCGACCGATTTCTTGGGAACACCCTCCACGTCGGTATACCCCACCGTCTGCCCCGGAGCGATGCAGATGACCGTCTGGTCGTCAAAATCATAACTCGTCTTGCCGTAGTTGATCCGGCATCCCGCCGTCTCCTTGAGGAATACCGAATAGAACCCCATCGTCATCCGGTAGTTTCCCTGGCTCTCGGCCGTATCGAACGAAACGACGCCGACCTGCGGGTGGCGGGTCTCGAACCCGAAGAGTTTGTTATACTGGTCGACAGTGTCGATTTTCAGGATTTCTTCCATGTTTTTTTCTTTACCTTTTGCAAAGATAGTGTTTTTGCAGATTCGGCCCACATGCCGGGCCGCCGAAACAGTAATTGGGGTAATATTATCCGGAATAGGGGTATATTACTGTACATCAGTATATTTCACAGTCGACCAAACCAGTAATCAGGGTAAATATATCCGTAATACGTATACAAAACGAATGCCCCGCGGGATGTAGTTTTGCAGTGAGGAAAAAACATCAAACACAATAGAGCCATGAAAACAAAACTGAATTTCAACATGTGGATCCCGACCCGCATCCTTTTCGGGGCGGACGAACTGAAAAACCTGCACAGGCAGGAGATGCCCGGGAAAAAGGCCCTGCTGGCAATTTCGAACGGCAAGTCGACCCGAGCAAACGGCTATCTGGCCGCCACGGAGGAACAGCTCCGGCTGGCAGGGGTCGAAAGCGTGGTATTCGACCGGATCGAAGCGAACCCCTTGAAATCCACCGTCATGGCCGGAGCGGCAGCGGCACGGGAGCACGGGTGCGACATGATCGTCGCATTGGGAGGCGGCAGCGTCATGGACGCCGCGAAGGCCATAGCCCTGATGGCATCCAACGACGGCGACCTGTGGGACTATGTATTCGGCGGGACGGGCAAAGAACAGCAGGCCGAACACGCACCGCTGCCGGTCATCGCAATAACCACGACGGCAGGAACCGGGTCGGAAGTCGATCCGTGGGGCGTCGTAACCAACGGACAAACCCATGAAAAGATCGGCGTCGAAGCCGCATTCCCCGTACTGGCCGTAGTCGATCCGAAGCTGATGCTCACCGTGCCGCCGAAATTCACGGCATACCAGGGGTTCGACGCATTGTTCCACAGCGTGGAGAGCTACATTTCGAAATTCGCCAACCTCGCAAGCGACATGTACGCACTGACCGCCATCGAGCATATCGCCCGCAACCTGCCGCGCGCCGTGGCCAATGGCGACGATCTCGAAGCTCGCACCCGCGTGGCCTTCGGCAACACCCTTTCCGGCGTGGTGATGTGCCTGAGCGCCACAACCAGCCAGCACTCGATGGAACACGCCATGTCGGCCTACCACCAGGATCTGCCCCACGGCGCCGGGCTGATCATGCTCAGCAGGGCTTACTTCTCGTTCTTCATCGACCGGCACGTCTGCGACGAGCGTTTCGTACGGATGGCCCGTGCAATGGGGATGGAGCAGGCCGCACAGCCCGGGGATTTCATCACGGCGCTCACCCGCTTGCAACAGGCATGCGGCGTCGCCGACCTGAGGATGTCCGACTACGGCATCACCCCCGGAGAGTTACAGCAAATGACGTTCAACGCATTCGACACAATGCCCGGACTGTTCGAATCAGACCGGCACAGGCTGAGCATCGACGAATGCACAGCCATCTACCGGGCCGCCTATAAATAACCCGAAAAAACGACACGATCATGAAACGACCATTAATTCTGACAACAGCCATACTTATGATACTCGGCACGAACACATCCGTCGCACAGGGCGATGCAGACAATTTCTACAAAAGCAATTCGGTAAACACCGAGAAAGTATCCTTTTCCAACCAATACAAAATGAAAGTAGGCGCCCGGCTCTTCCTGCCCAAGGAGCTGGAGGAAGGGCGAGAATACCCCGCCGTCATCGTCGGGCACCCGATGGGCGCAGTCAAGGAACAGAGCGCCGGTCTGTACGCCACGAAACTGGCCGAATGCGGGTTCGTCACGCTGGCACTCGACCTCTCCTTCTGGGGTGAAAGCGACGGAGAACCGCGCAATGCCGTCCTGCCGGATGTCTATTCGGAGGACTTCAGCGCGGCGGTGGATTTCCTCGGCACCCGCCCCTTTGTCGACCGGGAACGTATCGGCGTTGTCGGGATCTGCGGCAGCGGCAGCTTCGCCATCAGCGCTGCGAAGATCGACCCCCGCCTGAAAGCCATCGCAACGGTCAGCATGTACGACATGGGGGCAGCCAGCCGCAACGGGCTGAAACACGCCCTGTCGCCCGAACAGCGCAAACGGATCATCGCCCAGGCTGCCGAACAGCGTTATGCCGAATTCCTGGGCGGGGAACCCCTTTACACCGGCGGCACAGTACACGAACTGACGGCCGAATCCACGCCGATCGAGCGCGAATTCTACGAATTTTACCGTACGCCGCGCGGGGAGTTCACCCCCGACGGGGCCACGCCGCGCACGACTACGCACCCTACACTGACCAGCAACGTGAAATTCATGAACTTCTACCCCTTCGCCGACATCGAGACCATCTCGCCGCGACCGATGCTCTTCATCGCAGGTGAGAATGCCCATTCGCGGGAGTTCAGCGAGGACGCCTACCGCCTGGCTGCCGAGCCGAAAGAGCTTTACCTCGTGCCGGATGCAGGGCATGTCGACCTCTACGACCGGACAGGCCTGATCCCGTTCGGGAAACTGGAAACATTCTTCAGGGCTGCGCTGAAATAATCCCGCTGCGCGGGCAACAGTCCCAAAAGCACACCGGGATGCCGCACCTGTCCGGCGCCCGCGTACCCGGGATCGACCAACCTATAAAACCAATAAAGAACGACTATGAAAAAATTATTGTTACTGCCGTTCATGCTGCTATCGCTGGTACTGCCGGCGGCATGCGGGGAATCGGGCGACGACCCCGCCCCTTCCGGAGGGCACCCCGGTCAACCGGAGACGCCCGGCGGAAATGAGGGCGGCGACCCGGGCGAAACATCGCTGAAAATCGGCATCACGGTCGGCAGCCGCACGATTACCGCCACGATGGAGGACAATGCCGCCGCACGGGATTTCCTTTCGCGCCTGCCGCTGGAGGTGACGTTGTCGGATTACAGCAACGCCGAGAAAATATTTTATCCCTCACCGGCGCTGACGACCTCCAAGGTCGCACGCGGCTGCACCCCTGCACCGGGCGACATCACGATCTATGTCCCGTGGGGCAATGTGGCCATATTCTACAAAAACGGGTCGAGGAGCAACGACCTGATCCGGATCGGGCGCATCGACGGCAACGGAATCGAAGCCCTCAGCATCCCCGGCTCGCTTAGCGTCCGGTTCGAAAGGCAACGACAGGAAACACCGGAAAACAATAGCACACAAAATCCGACATGATGGAAACGAAAGATAAAACGGCATTGGTCACCGGGGCTGCGAGCGGCATGGGAGTAGCTGCCGCCCGGATGTTCGCCCAAGCGGGCTATTCGGTCATGCTGGCCGACATGAACGGGACGGCGGTGGAAGCGGCCGTACAAGGACTCGCAGCATCGGGATATGAGGCCGACTACACGGTATGCGACGTGACCGACGAAGCCCAGGTCAAAGCGATGGTCGAAAAGACGGTGGCAAGGTTCGGCAAACTCGATGCCGCCTACAACAACGCAGGGATCATGCCTGCGCGGGTAGAGACGGCCGATACGGAAACAGAGGCATTCGACCATGTGATAGCCGTCAACCTGAAAGGGGTCTGGCTCTGTATGAAGTACGAATTACTGCAAATGCGCAGACAAGGCCACGGGGCCATCGTCAACACCTCGTCGATAGGCGGGCTGGTCGGTTCACCCGGCCGCGCCGGATACCACGCAGCCAAACACGGGGTGCTGGGGCTGACCAAATGCGCAGCGCTGGAGTATGCCGGCAAGGGCATCCGGGTCAATGCCGTATGTCCCGGGACAATCGAAACGCCGATGGTCGACGACATGATCCGCACGGGGAACCTGGTCGTGTCCGAAGCGTTGCAATTCGCCCCGGCAGGACGTTTCGGCCGGGCGGAAGAGGTCGCAGCAGCCGTCGTATGGCTTTGCAGCCCCGGAGCGAGCTACATTACGGGACAGGCAATAGCCGTCGACGGCGGATATACGGCCATGTAAATTCAAACTAAAAAACAAGAACGATGCAGATAAAAAACACCACCTACGGAGGCGAACGCCCGCTGTTCGCCTCGCACGGCCTGCGCATGGAGCACGTAACCATCCAGGCAGGCGAATCGGCACTCAAGGAGTGCTCGGATATCGAAGCCGTCGATTGCCGTTTCGAAGGCAAATACCCTTTCTGGCACGTCGACGGGTTCGTCGTCCGGAATTGCCTCTTCACCGAGGGCGCACGCGCGGCGCTGTGGTATTCGCGCAACCTTACGATGAGTGACACGCGGGTCGAAGCCCCCAAGATGTTCCGCGAGATGGACGGCATCCGGCTGGAGAACGTACAGTTGCCTTTTGCACAGGAAACGCTCTGGCACTGCCGCAACGTGCAGCTGCGCAACGTACAGGTCGACAAGGGCGATTATATCTTCATGCACGGCGAAAACATCCGCATAGAGGATTACGCGCAAAGAGGCAACTATTCGTTCCAATACTGCCGCAACGTGGTGATCCGCAACGCCGTCATCAACTCGAAGGACGCTTTCTGGAACACCGAGGACGTGACGGTCTACGACTCCGAGATCAACGGCGAGTACCTGGGCTGGCACTCGAAGCGGCTGCGGCTGGTTAACTGCAAAATATCGGGCACCCAGCCCCTGTGTTACGCCACGGATCTCGTACTGGAAAACTGTACGATGGCCGACGACTGCGACCTGGCGTTCGAATACTCGACATTGCAGGCCGCCATAGACGGCCCCGTCCGCAGCGTGAAGAACCCCCGCAGCGGTTCGGTCACGGCCGAAAGCTACGGGGAGATCATCCTCAACGGGAATATCAAGGCACCGGGCGACTGCCGTATCGAAACGTGGAACGACCAAAGCAGCTGCGCATAGATGGAATACGATTTCGACACCGTCATTCCCCGCCGGGGCACGGACTCCTGCAAGTGGGATACCCCCGCGCAGGAAGACGTGCTGCCGATGTGGGTGGCGGACATGGATTTCCGCACGGCCCCGGCCGTCATCGAGGCGTTGCAGCGGCGCGTGGCACACGGCATCTTCGGTTACACGAAGGTGCCCGATGCCTATTACAACGCGGTAGAAGGCTGGTTCGCACGACGCCACGGATGGCGGATCGACCGGCGATGGATCGTCTGCACGACAGGCGTCGTCCCGGCACTGTCGGCCGTAATCAAGGCGCTGACGAAGCCCGGCGACCGGGTGATCGTACAAACACCCGCCTACAACTGCTTCTTCTCGTCGATCCGCAACAACGGGTGCGAATTTTCTTCCAACGGCCTGTCGTACCGCGGTGACCGGTACACCGTCGATTTCGAAGACCTGGAAGCGAAAGCCGCCGACCCCAAAGCGAAACTCCTGCTGTTATGCAACCCGCACAACCCCGTCGGACGGGTCTGGACACCGGAAGAGTTGCGACGCATGGGCGAAATCTGCCTGCGCCACGGCGTGCTGGTCGTGGCGGACGAGATCCACTGCGAACTGACCTATGACGGACACGACTATACGCCTTTCGCATCGTTGTCCGAAGAGTTCCTGCGGCATTCGGTCACCTGCAATTCGCCCAGCAAGGCATTCAACCTGGCCGGGATGCAGATCGCCAACATCGTCGCCGCCGACGAAGGGGTGCGACGCCGCATCGACCGGGCGGTCAATGACAACGAAGTCTGCGACGTCAACCCGCTGGGCGTAGCGGCACTGACGGCCGCCTACAACGAGGGAGCGGAGTGGCTCGACGCCTTGCGGGCATACCTCCGGGAAAACTACCGCTTCCTGCGGAGGTATTTCCAGGAACACCTGCCGCAATACGCCGTCCTGCCGCTCGAAGGCACCTATCTGGCATGGATCGACTGCCGGGCCGCCGGTACGGGTTCGGAACGGCTCGCGGAACGGCTGCTCGATCAGGGACGGCTGATGGTCAGCCCCGGCACCCTCTACGGGCCCGGCGGCGAGGGTTTCATCCGCCTGAACATCGCCTGTCCGCAAAGGACGCTTGGCGAGGGGCTGGAACGGCTGCGAAAAGTGCTGGCCCGATAAAAAACACTATTTTTGCAGCCGTCTTCACCGCCGACCGTCTATGGATGCAGGAAAAAAGCGAGAATACGAATTGCTGGAGCTGATCCGCACCGGCAAGCCGATGACCTGGAGCGAGCGGCTCGACCTGATCGTCCGGTTGAGCATTCCCTCCATTCTGGCACAGCTGTCCGTCATCGTGATGCTCTACATCGACGCCTCGATGGTCGGAAGCCTCGGGGCAAACGCCTCGGCATCCATCGGGCTGGTGTCGACGACCACATGGCTCTTCAGCGGGGTATGCACGGCGGCGGCCACGGGATTCTCGGTACAGGTCGCCCACCTGATCGGCGCCAACGACCCGGCGGGCGCGAGGAACGTCCTGCGGCAGGCATTCTCCGCGACGCTGCTCTTCGGGCTTTTCGCCTCGGCCGTCGGATGCGCCGTCAGCGGGTCGCTGCCCGGATGGCTCGGCGGGAACGACGCCATCGCCCCGGATGCTTCGCGTTATTTCCTGATCTATGCGCTGTCACTCCCGTTCCTGCAGGTCAACTACCTGTCGGGCAGCATGCTGCGGTGCAGCGGTAACATGCGTGTCCCAAGTATGCTGAGCGTCCTGATGTGTGTGCTGGACGTGATCTTCAACACCCTGCTGATCTTCCCGACGCGGACGGTGCATTGGGGCGGGACGGAACTGGTGCTCCCGGGAGCGGGCATGGGCGTGGCCGGAGCCGCACTGGGAACGGCGCTGGCAGTCATAGCGACGGCCGGGCTGATGACCTGCTACCTGTGGTTCCGCTCGCCGGAACTGGCGTTGGGAAAGGAACGCGGAAGTTTCCGGCCTACGGCCGAATGCCTGCGCAAAGCCGTCCGCATCGGCCTTCCGATCGGTTGTGAGCATGTCATCCTCTGTGGGGCGCAAATCCTGACTACGGTGATCGTCGCGCCGCTCGGCACCGCCGCCATCGCGGCCAACGCCTTCGCCATCACGGCCGAAAGCCTTTGTTACATGCCTGGCTACGGAATCGCCGACGCCGCCACGACATTGGTCGGGCAGAGCAAGGGCGCCGGGCGGCGGATGCTCACGCAGCGTTTCGCCCGCATGACCGTGTCGCTCGGCATGGTCGTCATGGCATTCATGGGTTTGGTGATGTACGTCGCCGCCCCGCTGATGATGGGCATCATGACTCCGGATCCGGAGATCCGGGAGCTCGGCATCATGGCACTGCGCATCGAGGCTTTCGCCGAGCCGATGTTCGCCGCTTCGATCGTAGCCTACGGAGCTTTCATCGGTGCCGGGGACACCGTAGTCCCGAGCTGCATGAATTTCTTCAGCATCTGGGCCGTACGGCTCACGCTGGCCGCGCTGCTCGCCCCGACGATGGGATTGCAGGGTGTATGGATCGCCATGTGCATCGAACTCTGTTTCCGCGGCGCGATTTTCCTCGTCCGGCTGCTGCGGGGCAAATGGCTGGGTGTCGCCACCCCGGCTTGCTGAATCCGGAATCGTATAGCGAAAGAACCGATACCGGACAACTTCCTCTTCCGGGGAACGGAGCCTCAGGCATTTTTTTTGTAAATTCGGAATAAAACAATATCGTCATGAAAAAAATATGGGCCTATATCCTCCCGACGGTGCTGTGTTTCGTTCTGGGGGGACTTGCCGGATGGTTGCAGCACGACGCGATCAACGAATGGTATCCGCTGCTCGACAAACCGGCGCTGACACCGCCCAATGCGGTTTTCCCGATCGCATGGAGCATCATCTACCTCTGCATGGGCATCTCGGGCGGGCTGGTACTGACCTCCGAAGCCCCCGCCCGTAAAAGTGCGGTGAGGCTGTGGTTTTTCCAGTTAGGGTGCAATTTCCTGTGGAGCATACTCTTCTTCGTCTGCCGCAGCCCGCTGCTGGGCATGGCGGACATCGTGGTGCTCGATGTCCTGGTGATCCTCTATCTCGTCCGCAGTGCAAACGTACGCGCCGCTGCCGCATGGCTCTTCGTCCCTTACCTCTGCTGGCTCCTCTTCGCCACCTACCTCAACGCCTATATCCTCGTTGCGAACGGGACGGGGCTGTAAACCGGGGAAAGGCGCGATGTGCAGCAGGACGAAGATTTGAAAAATCCCCGGGAAGGGAACTCCCGGGGATTCGACGGCGTATCACATAAGGCGGCTATTCCAGCAACGGCAACCTGCCCAGCATATCCCTGAGCCGGATCGCCGTACGGGGCATCGGCTCGGCGACCGTAAGGCCCACCAGCTCCTTTTCAGCCGCAATATCGTTTATCACGCGGATGACCGCCTCTATTTTCATCCCGTCGGGATCGGTGCCGACCGCCACAACGATCTCCGCCGGGTCGAGCACGTCCATATCGAAATGAACCACCACCTTCGACGCCCCGCACGATTTCAGCCAGGCCCGGAGCGCATCGCTGTCCGCAGCCACCTCTTCGGGGGTGAGATGCTTTATCCCGTACCGATGCTGGCGGGCCTTGATCTCGTCCCGCTCCCAGTTGCGCAACCCTACGAACAGGATCTTCGACGGGTCGAATGCGGCGGGCAGTTCCGCCACGATCTTCGCATCGCCGTGCCCCATGCAGGCCGTGACGGCCATGGCATGGTAGCCGGGATAGGGATCGCCCGGAAGCGTGATGTCGGGATGGGCGTCGATCCATACCATCGCCACGTCGCCGCCGTATTTCGCGGCAAGGTAGGTGAACGGCACCACGCTCACGGAGCAATCCCCGCCCAGGGTCACGATCCTGCCGGGATCGCTCGCCCGCAGCATCTCCAGCGCGGCTTTCGTCTGCCGGAGAATGACGTCGCGGTCGAGTACACCGTCCGTCACCCTGCGTTCCCCGATCTGGGTGGAGACGGGAACGGTGAGCGTTTCCTGCCCGCCGCAGGGAGCCAGGAAGTCGAGCAGCTGCGCCCCGAGGTAATATCCCCGTGCGGCATCGTCGGGATCCTTTACCTCGGGCACCATCGCCGCGACATTGCCGCCCTGCCATTGCGGGTAGATCAGGCGGATCGTAGATGTGTGTGTTTTCATAGTTTTACGGTTTGTCGATAGTTTTTCCTGCGCACCGGCAGAAATCATTCCGCCGGCCAAAACGGCAGCCAATAAAATTCCTTTCATGTCCGGATTCACCTTTTTCGTCGGATATGCAAAAATACGGAGTGGCCCCGGATATTGCAAGTACCCGCAAATTATTCATATACCGATAAATTTATCGGTACAGACAAATTACAGGGATATGGTGCAAAGTCTTTGGAAAATGATTATTTTTGCACAAACCGGATATCCATATGTACGAAAAGAAAATACCTTTCGACATCGATTGCGGAATAAAGATCGCCATGGAGGTCATCGGGGGCAAGTGGAAAAGCTGCATCATCCTCGAACTGGACAACGGGCCCAAACGCCCCAGCGAGTTACACAGGCTGTTTGCGGATGCCAATGCGCGCGTAATCGACCAACAACTGAAAGAGCTCGAAAAACACGGGGCCATCCGGAAAAAGATCTACGCGGAACTTCCGCCCCATTCGGAATATTCCATCACCGACACCGGCAGGTCGCTGATCCCTGTAATCAAGCAGCTCGAAACCTGGGGCGACGCCTTCCGTCCGAAGATGAAGGAGATCCTCGGCATAGAGGATTAAGCTGCCTGCGATACAGCGACGCGATTTCATTGCGTCCGATTGCCCGGACAGACAAAAAACACCGCGCGACCCGAACTTCGGCACAACCCCGGCCGGGAATCCGGTGCCTTTATGACAAAAAACACTTAAAAACTAAACGGAGATGAAAAACACACTCGTAATATCCGGCCATACCGATCTTTCGGCATCGGTGGCCAACAAAACGATCCTCGAAACGATTGCGCAACGACTGCCCCAGGCGGAGATCGTACGGCTCGACAGCCTCTACCCGGATTTCAAAATCGACGCGCAGGCCGAACAGCAGCGGCTGCTGAAAGCCGACGTCATCGTATTGCAGTTTCCGGTATTCTGGTACAGCGCGCCGTCGCTGCTGGAGCGCTGGATGGAAGAGACCTTCCGGCACGGGTTCTCGCACGGAAGCACGGGCGACAAACTGAAAGGCAAGAAACTGGTGCTCTCGTTCACGACGGGCGCCCCGGCGGAGATGTATTCCCACGAAGGGCCGATGGGCTACACGATCGACGAATTCCTACCCTGCTACAAGGCCACCTGCAAACTGTGCGGGATGGAGTTTGCCGGATATGTCTTCACCGGCGGGGTGAGCTATGGTGCGCGGACGACGCCAGAACAGGTCGAAGCGCAGAAAGCGAAGTCCGTGGAACATGCGCAGCGGCTGCTCGGGCTGCTCGCGACATTGTAACCCCCGGGCACGCGGCGAAACACCCCGGCAATTCCCGGCAGTCCCAGGCGCGAGGAGTAACCGGAGGATACCGGTGCATCCGGCACCAAAGAAAAGGATTCTGCCCGTTACGCCCGACATGCAGGCAGCTAAAGGGGCGGCAGGGAAAAAGAATGACCGTCTGGCAGGAACCGGAGTAAATCGTTGTATGGCAGACAACGCTAAACTAATCTCTAAATGCTCCGGATCCCGCCGACGGCCATCGAAATTGCGGCGGCAACGCTGATTACAGGAATGTTTGCAATGGTTCACTGCGATTGAGAGCACCGCCGCCGCAGGTTATTCCAACGGCTGCAGCCTCCGGCGCGTAAAGACGATATGCGCCGGAATGTCACCTGTTTCGACCGACCACTTTTTCGTACCGTCGGGATTGAAACAGTAGAGCGTACCGGGGGTCACATAATCCTTGGCGTCCGTCACGAAAAATTCGCGCGTATTGGGGTTTATCGCAATACCATAGGGTATGGCAATCTGTTCGTTCGTTCCGTCGGTAATGAAATTCCGCGTGACGACCTTCCTGGTGCGGACATTGACGATCGCATAGCTGATCGTATTGCGATGCGTGTGGTAGCTCCACTCGGTACTGTACACATAGAGCGAATCTCCGCAAACAGCCATTTCGCTGTTGGGCAACAATTTCAGTTCGTCGATTACCTCGTCCGTCCTGCTGTCGATCACAAATGTTTTGGACGGCGTATCGTAGTAGTCGCCGCGCGAGGAGACCCATATCTGGCCGTACTTGTCCAGTTCGAGCCGGTGCAGGTTGATCGCAACGTCGATCTTCTTAACCTCACGGAACGTATCCAGATCGACGACCGACACCGTACGGTCGTAGTTCGGCACGCGGTAGCCGCCCGAATTAGCGACGTAGAGTTTGTTGCCCGAGATAACCATTTCTTCGGGTTGGTAGCCGACCGTACAGGTTCCGACGACCGACATGGTAACCGTATCGACTTTGGCCACATAGCCCAACCGGGCGTTGGGATCGATCTGAACCGGCCCGGCATAGGAACTGACGTATGCATAGCGTCCCTTGAAAACGATGTAGCGGCAGTTGGGAATCGAGATCTGGGTGATATGCCTTGCCGTCCGCACATCCATCACCTCGACGAAATGCGAACAGTTGACCACTGCGTAGAGCTTGTTGCCGTAAATCTGTATGTCGTTTCCCACATCGCCCAGCTCCTTCACAACGCCCGGATTACGTTCGGCATAGATATTTTTCGTATAGATCCCCGTTTGGTAGTCGAAATAGTCGAGCGTGGACTTGTTGCTGCCCATATTCCCTTCGTTCAGCAGGAAAAAGCCGCAGATCTCACCGCTTTCCCCTCCCGTAACGGTCGTCGAGGTCGACGGCACGATCTGCTCCTCCTTGCGGCAGGAGAAGAGCAGCACCACCATCGTAATAACGACGGTGCATAAGCGTATGTTCGGTAATCGTATCATAGCGTCCAACTGAAAATTATTTTTACATTTGTCCCGGGCATCGGGTAACACTGCACCACTTCGTACTGCTGATTCAAAAGGTTGTTCACTTCCACGGCCGCCCGTAATTGCGAGCGCTTCAAATTGAAAATTTTGGACAGCGACAGATCGCTCGTGTACCACGAGAGCGCGTAATTTTCAGCAATGTTGGCCCCCGCTTCATAGCGTTCGCCGGTATAGATAAAGCTGTAATTGAGGCTCCAAGTCCCGTAATTCAATCCGATGATCGCCGAGCCGCTGTGCCAGGGAATATAAGGTATCTGATCGCCGTAATACTTGCTCGCGGGATCGGTAAAATCCTGGGCTTTCTGGTAAGTGTAAGTCACGCGGCAATCGGCCCCGAACTTTCCGAAACGCATTGCGCCGCTCACGGTCGCATCCACTCCGCGGATTTCGACATACCCCAGATTGACCATCGTCCACTGGAACTGATTGGAGGTGGGCATGGCGATAATCTTGTCTTCGACCTGGTTGTAATAGGCGTCCACACTCGCATCGAGACGGCGGAAATGCGACGACGGCCACTCCTTGGAGTAAGCCAGGCCGACGTTGTACTGGGTCGTGTATTCCGGTTTGAGGTATTTGTTGCCGATAAACGTGTAATAGAGGTCATTGAGCGTGGGCATGCGGAAAACCCGCTTGTAAAATGCCCGGAGCGAGAGGTCGATGTCGTTGAACGGGGTGTACTGCGCCACGGCGGTCGGCGTAAGGACATGCTTGCTTTCTGCGGCCGCACCCGCTTCCCGCGCGAAATCATCGACGAACGTGTAGAGCAAGCTGCCCTGCACGTCGATCTTGCCGAAACGCAACGATGTGGCCAATGCCGTGAGCGAAGTGAACCGCGACGGATAGACGAAATTCACCAGGTCGGCTTCGAGCGTGTTATACTGGAAATCGGCCGCCAGATTGACATCCCACCAACTGAACAGCGTGAATTCCTGTGCCGCCGAAACATATGCCTCCTGCTGGTAATAATGGTTGTCGACATACATCGTGGTCACGTCCAGACGGGGATCGGAAAGGTAATGCAGGTAGTCGTAGGCGTATTTTGCATGAACCGAGAGGCGATACCACGGCGCAAACGCCTTGCTGAACGCGCCCTGCAGGAAAAAATTCGTATCCCATTGGCGGTCTTCGTGTTTGAACTTACCGGGTTCCTCGCGCACGAAAGCCCCCGGGTAGCCCCGTTCGGAGTTGTAGAAATAGACTTTCGCCCGCCAGCTCCCATCCTTGATCCGGCCGAAAAGTCCGTTCTCGATACGCAGGGCCCGCACATCGCCGTTACGCCGCACGGCAGTGGTATCATAACCGTCCGCCTTGACGTAAGAAAACTTGTAACGGCCCGTCGTATAGAGGAATTCCGCGTTCAGGGAGTTGGACATCCGTTCGCCGAGCCGCTGTTCGTAGAGAACCGACGGATTCACGGTGCCGAACGAACCGCCCTTGAGCGTGAGTTTGAGGTTATGCCGCCTGCCCGCCCGAAACTCCGGGGTACGGGTTTGCAGGTAGACGGCGCTCGCCGAAGCGTAGTCTTTTGCCGACTGCACTCCGGAACTCTTCTGCCCGTTGTAAAGCGTCACGGCAGCCATGTTGTCGAGCGAATACTTACCCAGATCGACTTGTCCGTTCTGGGCATTGCCCAGCTGCACCCCGTCGTAGAACACGCCTACATGCTGTGTGCCCATACTACGCACATTGATCGTCTTCAGTCCCCCGATACCGCCGTAATCCTTGATCTGCACACCGGAAAAATAACGAATGGCATCGGCTACGGAATGGACGCTCAACCGTTGCAACTCCGCGCCGTCGAGCACCTGCGCCGGGATGATTTTTTCGGGACGGCGGCTGCCGAGGACGACCACCGAATCAATCCGCTGTATTTGGGAGAGCCGGGAGGAATCCTTTTGTGCAGAGACAGCGGTTGCGCCTGGCCCCAGGCAGAGGGCCGGACACAACACTACGGTAAATACCAATCTCCGAATTCGTTTTTTACCCGTATCCACTGTACTATTTTGTCATGTTAAAATCCTTCACGCCGAATACTTCGGTCGAAACCTCGCCGATCCAGCCGCACTGAGTGTTGAGCGCCACCTGTATTTTAACGAAATCCACATACTTGAGATTCGCATCCTTGCCGTCGAAGGTCACAGCATTCGAGATTTTGAAGTGGTTGTCGACCGGTGCCGCATTGTAGTTGTCGTCGTCCGTCAGGCGGTCTATCGGACTGAAATTATCGGCATATCCCCAGTCGAATGCAGGATTCACCCAGTAAGTACCGTTGCCCGAAGCGTCGTAGCTGCGCGATTTGAGGCAGGGGCCCCGTAGCGTGTAGCTGTCCGCTTCGACCCACGCCGGATAGTAATAGTCCTGCTGATGGAATGCTTCGAGATATTCGATGACGCCGCTGCCGCCACGGTTGTCCGTCCATGCGACATTCATCTTCGGTGCCGAAGGACGGTAATAAGTCACGGCGTAATCCCGGATGGTCTCCTCTTTGCCGTACTCCGATCCTTTGAGTTCGTACCACGTGTCGTTGGGAAGCCCGTCGCCGTTCTCATCCTGCATCACCCAAACGATACCCGGTTCCGACGAACCGTCGAACGGATTGCCCGTGACAGCGATGTTGTAGTCGCCGTCGTTGTCGATGCTGTGGTCGAACCCCACGACCAGGCAGCCCCCGAATCCGCCCAACGAAACATAGGCCGTCTGCGCCATTCGGTTTTCCGCATAAGCACACGCTTCGGCCATCGTAACGGCCGTATAATTTTCGTTGACAAACTGTCCCGGCGCGGGCAGGAATTCGTAAACTTTATTGCAGGCCGCATTGCTCGCCGCCGTCCTGGCCCGATAATAAGTCCCCTCTTTCGGGCATACGTTTACCGTGAAGTCGTGGGAGACCAGGATATACTCGTTCTGCATTTCGAGTTTCACGGTGTGCGCCCCCTCTTCCGATGCCGTGAACGCATATTCGGCCTTATCGCCCCGCTGCACCTCCTGCCCGTCGACCGACCAGGTGTAGACGGCGTCGAACGCATTTTCAATCTCAACGGCCCGCAGCAGGATCGTGCGCCCCAGCGATACATTGCAGGTGCTCTGCTCGATCGTCCATGAGAAATCCACCTCCTCCGGCAAACGGACGCCGACCATAAACGAAACGGCATCCTCACCGTCCTCGTTACGGGTCGTAAGGGCGAATGCGAAGTCGCCGCGCGCATCGCCCCGGAATGTATAGGCAGGTTCGGTCGACACCTCTTTGCCGTCGATCGTCCAACTGTAAGTGGTTTCGAGCGACGAAGCGACGACCGGTTTCAGTTCGAGCTCCGAGCCCAACAACAGGGTAAAGCCTTTGTCCGCCCCCGGCAGCGAAATGGTCGGCGGAGTCAGCTCAAATACATCGACACGCAACTCCTCCTCATCCATACCGCCTTTGTTGGTAACGGTCAGCGTAATAAAATACTGCCCGGGCTTCTCGGACGAAAACCGCAGTGCGGGCTCGCTGCCGATCCGTTCGCCGTCGAGTGTCCAAGCGAACGTCGCATCCTCGGCATGTTCATACGACGGACGGATTTCGATCTCGCGGCCGGCTTTGGCCGGATAGATGGCCGTCGGGCTGTCGAGCGTGATGACCGGCGGGTCGGGAAGAGGATCGGGGTTCTCCCCTTTCGAACACGCCGTCGAAAGGAAGGCGACTGCTATTGCAATTTGATAAAGTCGTTTCATATAAAATAGGATAATATGCTGATAGGCTTCGAATGGATAACTGCGGCAGCGGCGCTACCACTCGACGGTAATGTCGTCCACCGCATAATACGCAGGCAGCGAATAACCGTAACCGTTATCGGCGCCGCCAGCCTGATTCAGGCGCAGGGATACGATCTCACCGAGTTCGGAAAGATCCCACTTCGTCCACTCTTTGGTGACGGCTTCGGGAGTAGCAAAGGTCATCGTAATAGTCTTGATCTCTTTGTCGTCGGCATCGTAACCCGTGGCGTAGTAGGTTACATCCTTGGTCAATGCCGGCGAAAGGCCGTTGCCGGACATCGCGACCGAGTAAAAATAGCAGGTCGAGTTGACATGGATGCTCTTGACCGTACGTGCCTTGCCATCGGCGAATTTGAGAATCGGGCGACCGTCACCGTACGGAAAATCTAAATCCAGATAGCCGAATGTCGTCAGGAAATTATCCGAGCCATTGCAGCCTCCGCCTGTCATGCTGTCCTCCGTTCCATCGGGATTATACACGTACAAATCGTATAAATATCCGCCGTATTTACCCTGATCCAGCGAATTGGAATTATAGGAACATACGAACCAAGGGTATCCCCATCCGTTGATGAAGCCCGTAGGACGGCCGGTAGTGAGCTGCGTGGTTTTATCGACCCATGCATAATCGTCCGGGCTCCCTAATTGTGTCGTCGAATATTTTCCGGGATCGTAGTTGCAGGCGACCCATTTGGCCCAATCGTCGCCTTCGAAAGTGATCGTATACATATGTTTATCCGCGACGCTCACCTTCAGTTCCGCCATGCACGAGAAATTTCCGGCCATACCGATCAGGGCGATGACACCTTCGGGTTCGGCGTAGCTGTTCGCCTTAGCGGGTGCCGTAACCGTCAGTGTCTCCCCGCTGACCGCGACTTTCCACCCGTCGGGTTTAGTCCAGGTCATCCGTTCGACACCCTTGCTCTCGATCGTAAATGTCTGCGTCTCATCGTAGACGAATATGCCGTTCTTTGCGGAAATTGCGATGCTCAACGCACCCTGCATGGGAATTTCGATTTTTCCGCCGTCGGCAAGCGTAAAGACCGCAAAACCGGGGTTCGAGGCCGTATCCACCGACTCGAACATCGAATCGCCATCCTTGCCTTCGGCCTTGACCCCCATCTTAGTCCACGTTTTACCGCCGTCGACCGACATTTCCCACTCCTTGGTTTGGGTATCGATGCGCAGCTTCGGAGCCACGGCACTCGCCCCCGGAGCGCCGTCCTCACCCTGCGCCTTGATCTTTTCGCCGTCGACCAGCATGAATTCGCCGCCGAGCGTCCAGTAATAAAGTCCGTCGTCATCTTTTTTCACCGAGACAGCGGGAGCGTCGATTCCGTTTTTTCCGTCGGTGATCGTGGCGGTTTCACCATTGGAGAATGTAATCGTATATCCGTCATTATTTTTGACGACGGAGGTCACGGTTACATTCTTTTGTAATGCATCGACCAGTTTCCGGAGTGCGTCGATATCGGTGTTGGCACTCTTCATGGCCTGCTCCATGGCTTCCATGCGCGAATCGAGGTCATCGACCGCCTTCCACAAATCATCGTCGTCATACGAACAACTCCACGCCGAAACGCCGAGCAGCGCAATCGCCAAAAGGGTAAACAGCTTTTTCATAAGTATTTGTTTTTATGGTATTCAACTAAGGTTCAGGAAGAAGACCGGGAATCCCGATCCTCTTCCTGTGTCCTCAGAATCCGGCAGTGAAGAATATCCCGGCCGGGAAATGCGTATAATTCCGGTAGTCGGCAACCATCTTGGGGGTACCCGAACCCAGGTCATAAACCGAAATATCGTTGGTGAGGAAGCTCCATCCGTATCCCAGAATCGTATTGTAGTAGTATTCGCCGGTTACAGGATGAACGGCCGGCATGTTGTAGATCATTCCCCAATTGGCGATATTCGACTTTACATCGCCCAGCGTTTCCGTCGTATTCGAGGAGAAAGTATGGCGGTAAATCGTAGAGGAATTGTTGCAGAAATAAATTTCATCGCCCTTGGCCGTGATACCCGGCGTCGCACCCCAGCCGGAGGCGACACCGCCGGCGGTCAGCGTATGTTTTTCCTGCGTATAATCGCCGGCAGCCAACTTGATGATTTGGGCGGGGCTGGCGGAACAGGATATCCACAGGTAACCGGCTTCATCGGATTTGACAACACCGGTCACCGTGCCATCCATCGCGATCGTTTCGGCCACGGCCCCGTTTTCCAAGACCAGGATAGATTTGCCCGCAGGAACGAACACTTTGTTGCCGACGACCGCCATGCGGTTTTTCAATGCACCTTGCGAACCTTCGATGAAGCTGAGCGCTTTCGTATCGAGATCGAGTTTGTATACGCCTGCATTGTCGCGGATATAAGCCGTCCGGCCTATTACGGCCACATGCGACGGCATGGAAAGTCCGGGCAGGTCGCTTTTGCCGAACTTGCCCGTGCGCTTGAGTGTCCTGGCATCGGCCTCGACGAGGATGCCGTCGTTTCCGCCGTTCTGGCTGATGATGTAAGCCTTACCGTCGGCAATGAACATATCCTGCCCCACATTGCCCAACTCGGAACCGTTCATCCGCCAGTAGGCATAGTTGATTAAACGGCCGTTGGCTGTGATATAGATGACCGACCCGTTATCCGACGACATGTTGCCCTCGTTGAGTACGAACGTGCCTTCGGGATCGGAATAATCCACAGCGCAGATGCGTGCGGATGCAAGTTGGGTTTTCCCTTTGCCGTCGATGCCGACGAGCGAAAGGATACCCTCCGTATAGTATGAACCCGCGAACGCCGGGGCCGTCACGGTGACGGTCTTCTTGTCCGGGTCGATCCGTGCCGCCCATCCCTGCGGGATGCTCATCAAGTCGGCGGTCGTTATATCTCCGGTATACGCGAGTATCTTTTCTTCGCCGAAAGCAAACAGGTAGTAGTTGTCCACGTCGGTTCCACCCTTAGGGAGCTGCACGGGAAATACGAATGCGAAGCCGGCAGCCGAGGCTTTGGGAATGATGATCGTCGTGCCGTCGGTCAGCGTGAAGGTCACCTCATCGTCGCCGTCCGTCACCGATTCGAAGAACGAGTCCCCGTCTTTTCCGTTGCTCCCCGCAGCTTTTACATCGTTGCCTGCGGCATCTTTAATACGCACCCCGTCCACAGTCCAGTAGCCGTCGGCATCGACGGCCATTTGGGGTTTCGAGCCGTCCTTGCCGGCGACAGGGATTTTGTTCCCGTCCGCATCGGTCAGCCAGTTGCCTTTGCCGCCGATCGTCCAGTAGTAGACGCCTTCGAACAGGTCGATACCGACCTCCGGTGCATTCGTGCCGTTTTTAATTTCGACGGTTTTGCCATCGTTGAAGGTAATCGTGTACCCCGTCGCCGTTTCTTCGACAGAGGTGATCGTTTTTTTCTGATTCAGCGCATCGACAAGGGTTTGTAACGTTCCGACCTCTTTGTTGATCCGGGCCAGTTCGGTTTTGATATTCCCGATCTCATTCCACAAGTCATCGTCGTCATACGAGCAGCTCCACGTCGAAACGCCGAGCAGCATTACTGTCAAAAGGGTAAATAGTTTCTTCATTCTGCTTTATTTTGATTGGACAATAAAAAATCAACCGTATCCTTTCGGGATACGGCGCAACAGAAATTCAAAACGGATTTACACCTTCGAAAACATCCAATGCCTTTTTTCGTACCGGAATGCCGGCAACAGGGAAATCGCAGTTTTGATTTTCACCCGTAATCCCGCAGGCAGCAAATCCAATAAAAGCATCGGCAGGTCTTCTGACTTGTTCCGGTTTCACGCCTTCCCAGCCTTACGGCCAGTGGCAAAGATTGTGAAACGTCTTGCGCCCCTCGTCGGGGCAGGAACTCACAGCAACGGGTATTGTCGCAGATTTTCACTGCATTCCCTTTTCATTCCGCATCACGGCCCGGCGGGTGCGATTTGGAAACCTATGCGGCGGCAAATATACAAATAAAATTCAATATGGTATTTTCTGACGCAAAAAAATCGGGACATATATTTTAAGGCATGGCAGAAAGTGCCCCGTATTTGCCACCCCAGAAGAAACAAAAGCCCCGCTGGCTTGACAATCAAACCAGCGGGGCTTTATAAGCGTACCCGGAGCCGGTTTTGAAACGTCAAAATATAGCCAATCAATTCAAATTGAAATAAATATATAGTCTTTTATATATCAGCATATTACGCTCAAATCCGATTGTGATTATTTGTAACTATTTTCGATAATTTTGCCGACTTGCGGTCGTGGTGCGGTCGTGAGAATTTGTTTTATCAGAATGGATTACCTATGTTTGTCATAACAGAAAAGCACCTCTATTATGGCAACGACCAACTACCTGCTTACCCAAACGCAAAACAGCAACGGCGAAAGTCAGATTATCCTGCGCACCTATGTTCGGCACGACTATCGAATCCGCATTCAATCCGGGATATGGGTCAGCCCCAAACGCTGGGGTAAGAAGAACGGAATTACGATACCGACCATCCCCGGCGAAGAGCAGGAAAAGCTGTTGCAGAAAAAAGAGTTGTTGAAGCGGCTAACTGCTTACATCGAAGACGAGATAAACAAAGTCGAAGACAAAAACGCTATCGACAAGGTATGGGGAGAAAAGAAAGTCCGGACATTTTATAAGCCCACCAAAGCGCCGAAAGAACGCGAAAAATCTTTTTTCGATGTTATAGACACCTACCTTTCATCGCACAAGCTGTCCGAGCAGCGGTTAAAGAATTTCAAGGTGTTAACCCGCTGCCTGCATCGCTTCGAATTATTCAAGAAGAAGGACGGAAGCTGGGTATTTTCACTCACGCTCGCCAATTTGTCGCCGGAACTACTGCGGCAGATCGAGGACTTTCTAACCGATGAAAAGGCGATTTTCCTGCGTTACCCGGAGATATACGAGCAATTCCCGTACTCCGCGAAAATCGCCGTTAAAACGCCTAAACGTAAACGGCCACCCATACTCGACGACGAGGGTAACGAAGTGCCGAAAGGGATGCCCAAGCCGCGCGGACAGAACACAGTCGCCGATCTGCTGACCCGATTCCGGGCGTTTATCCTCTGGGCTATCGACAACGGCTATACCACCAACAATCCGTTCAAACACTTCTCAATCGGCGAGATCGTGTACGGGACACCTATCTACATCAGCAATGAAGAACGGAACAAACTGCTCGAAACCGATCTGTCCGACGACAAAGACGTGGAAACACAGCGGGATATTTTCGTTTTTCAATGCCTTGTCGGTTGCCGCGTCAGCGACCTTTACAAAATGACCTACCGGAGCATTATCAACGGAGCTGTCGAATACATCCCTCGCAAAACTAAAGAGGATCGCCCGATTACCGTCCGCGTGCCACTGAACGACACGGCCTTGAAACTGATTGCCAAATACCAGGATTACAGCCGCGACATGCTATTCCCGTTCAACACCGAGCAGGATTACAACCGCAAAATCAAAATCGCGTTCCAACGTGCCGGACTGGATCGCATTGTGACGGTGCTCGATCAGCAAACCCGGCAGGAGGTACAACGACCGCTCTATGAGGTTGCATCATCCCACATGGCGCGGCGCACGTTCATCGGCAATATCTACAAGAAAGTCAAAGACCCGAATCTGGTCGGCGCCTTGAGCGGCCACAAAGAGGGCGGCAAGGCATTCGCCCGCTACCGCGACATCGACGAGGAGATGAAAAAGGAATTGATAGGATTTTTGGATTAATCAGAATAACATTCAACATAAAAGCATATCTTTATAGTAACCTAAAACTATATTACGATATGGCATTAAAAGAATTAATAGAAAATCAAACCATCAAAATTGATGATCATAAGCGAGGGAACCGGGAAATCAAAAACTGGGATAATGCACGTAGTGATATTCACATTGATAAAACAACGAATTTCCCGCTTAACGGGAAAAGGCAAAAAGTCAGAATAAAAATACCTATCAATTCAGACAGGCCTATTAGCATTGAAAATGAAAGACATCAAGAGGTCAATGAGATCCCAAACCGATTGAAACGGGAAATCCAACAAGCGCTGGAGAACAAACAAACACGAGAAAGTTTTGTTAAAGATGTATTGAAGGTGCTTGAAGACTTCGAGACAGCCCTATCTACTGAGGAGCGAGCAGAGGAAGTCCTAACCCGAATATCAAAACATTTTGAACTATATTGGCCTAAAAATAGGATCAAACAATATGTTAATAATATTTTGGAATTTTATTCCCTTGTGTACGAAAATGATGATGGTAAAAAATACTTCGCAAAGGTAGATAAAGAGAAAATAGAAATAGGTCGATATAATGGATATGCTAAACAGTTTAAGAAGATTGGCAGATAAGTCTTTGGAGCTTTACACCAGAGTTTATTCGTCTTTTTGAATTCGCTTAAAAATATTTCAACACAAAAACCACAGTATGAGAGTTTTAATTTATAAGAGAACCCACAAAGGTGATCCCGATGAAACCGGAATATTCGGCATTCAGGATTGCATGGGTAGAATCCGAAATTGGAATTATGACGCTGTGATCGGGATTGGTGGAAAGTCTGCGTGGAGAGATGATATTGGGATAAAGTATAAAATCAACTGGATTGGATTGCAGCCTAAAAGGATTAGCGCCCCAAAGAAACGCGGGGATCTGATTGTTTTTGCTCACTTTAAGTTATATGAAGAGACAGGAATAAATATAGAAGACCATTATCCACACCTATTCGAATATCTGTACAGCACTAAAAAAAGGTTTAATATATCTTCAAATCTACCAGAAGATGTACTTAAAGAAGTAATAGAAATTTTAGATACTATTAAAGACAGCCCTGCATCACAAGCATATGATATTGAGATTCAAAATGATTTAGATAGCTATATTAAGACTAATATATGCAAATGCGGTGGTTGTTCCAATAGTGAAAAGACCAAACACCAACGTAATTAATCCTGAACTTTAAAATTGGCCAAATTATCTTCAAATATTTAATTCCGAATTCTACACCAAATATTATATTTGTAGTCGTATGGACGACAAGAAGATCAATAGCCACCTAATTCTATTGCTGACGGTTAGTATCGCCGGAGTGGTGGTAGCTGCTGCCGGACGGTGGATCGCACTCGGAAAAGGTGCAGATGCAGGTACGGCCAACCTGATTTTTCTGATTATTTGCGGCATCGCCGTTGTCGTTTACCTTATCCTTGTCACAACATTATTCCACCTGTTCGCCCCATTCTTCGCAAAGCTCCAAGCCAAAAGGAAGCCCACGGTCATCGTTCTCGAAAACACCTCGGAACCGGAGCCGGAACTGAAACCCTTCGAGGAGTTGCCGACGCTCACCCCCATTGAAGAGATAAAACGTACAGCAGAAGAACGGCAGGCAGAGCGGACAGCCGGGCAAATCCGCATTTTCCACGAATATACCCATTATGCCGTGGGGCCTTACGTTGCAACGGAGTCGCTATCCCGGCTCTGCAATTACATCGAACTTTACGCACATGGGGAAGAGTTGCCGAAAGGCATTACACCGATCCGCACTAATAAGTTATCGAATTATGACTTGTTCCATTTCGGTTGGAACATGGCCGAGTATTTTAATATCGGAAAGAAATACGAAGTCGTGCCGTGGTTGCAGTTTGTCTTTGCAAATTTGCGGGATTTAGAGCCGTCCTACATCAAAGGAAAACTATCCACGCCTCGAAGAAAACACGATCTTATCCCCATTACCGACAATATTCCAGAAGAATTAGCCCGCCTGAAAGGCTAAAAAACATACGTTTTAAGAGATAATCGAGAGATTTCAAGGAGTTTCCAAGTGATTTTGGGCTCCCTGAAATCTCTTCTTTTCTTGTACCTAATTCCAATTGGAAGAAACAATTAAAAATGTTTAACCTTAAATTTTCAGTAATGAATTTTAGAGAATTATCAGAGTCCGGAGCGAATATCAGCATTACAATCAAACTGGACGACCTGCGGGCGATCTTCAAAGAAGTAGCAGGCGAATTACACCAGGCGCCCAAAGCCCCGGCAACCGAGGAGTTCCTCACCCGCAAAGAGGTATTGATACTCCTCAAGATCGACTCTTCCACTTTGTGGTGCTGAGAGAAAACCGGGTATATCAAATCACACCCGTTCGGCGGGCGCAAGCGTTATCGGCGCGAAGATGTCGAAGCGATCCGCACAGGCAGGAAAAGAGGTCGAGATGGGCGTTAATCCGCATCGGCACATCGCTGATTAAACTGGTCATGCGTCCTCTTATAAGCGGCGATTACGTCGAGGAGAAAGTGCCGTGGAGCTATGAAACGTTCCGGCACCCAAAACACCCCGGCAGTCCGGCTTGAAAACACAGCGGTAGTGCATTGTGGGTTTTGGTTTGCAAGACGTCAGTTTGTGGTCACAAGTGTCCCCAAACTGCACCTTACCCCGCTCCCTGACGGTCGGGGGATAAGGCGGGCAATCACTTCGTTCTCGACCCATTCTATTTATTTTTCACAGACACTAAGACAATGAAAACAAGAAAGCATAACACCGCCGTATCCCGAACCGCCGTCATCAAATTCCGATGTTCGGTCGGCGAAAAGAAAATCATCGGGCAGCAGGCCGCCGCTTCCGGTAAGAACCTTTCGGAGTTCTGCCGGGGGCAAGCCCTGTATGGAAAGATTTACGCCTCCCGGAAGCTCTCATCCGAAGAGAAGCAATATTTCATCCTGCTCAAAAGTCACAATCTCGGCTTCACACGGATTACCAACCTGATAAAAGCCCGCGCCCCGGAATTATACCGGGAGATCAGGGTGTTCCTTGCCGAATCGAAAGCATTGTATAACCGTTTCTTTTAAACAGACGCAAGATGATAGCCAAAGGAAAAGCCATCGCCCACGGCGGCAATGCCATCGAGTATGTATTACGCGAAGGCAAACTCGGCCGAATTATAGCAACCAATCTGTTGGGCAGCACCGATCCGGGCGAGATACGCTTCGAATTCGAGATGGTCAACCGCCACAACGAACGGTGCAAAAATAAGTACCTGCGCTTCGAAATCGGCATCGCCCCGCAGGACGAAACGAAACTCCGGCCGGGCGACTTGCTGAACATCGTGCGGTCGTTTGCGAACAAAATGCACCTGGGCGAACACCAGTGAATAGCCTGCACACACAAGGACACCGATAATCTGCACATCCACCTCGTCGCAAACCGCATCGGGCTGGGCGGCGAGGTTTACGACACGACCTTTATGAGCAACCGCTCGGCAAGGGCGGCCGAGGAGATCAGTCGCGAGATGGGGCTGACCATCGCCAACGACGTACATAAGCTAAAACAGCATCGGGCCGAACACGCTAATCCCACACGGCAGACGGTTAAAGGACAGTTGCAACGGATCGCCTATGGAGAATTAGGCCGCGGCCATAACGACATTCGGGACTTTCTGGCGGCGTTGCGCAAACAAGGCGTCCGAATAATCCCGATGAAAAATAAGCAGGGGAAGACATACGGCCTGCGGTTCAGCTATGCCGGGCAGACGTTCAAGGCGTCGGAAATCGGGCGCGAGTTCGGCTACCGATCACTGCTCAACCAGTTCGGAATGACCGCTGACGGGCAGAAAGGTACGAGCAAAGTGCCGCGTTACCCGATACGGCAGCAAGCGCCGGAACCACCGCAGCAGCGACACGAACAGCACCAAGCCCAGAGCCTCGGTGCGTCATTGATCGAAGGCGTGGCCGACGCGATCGGAACAATGATGACACCCTCGACCAGCGACTACGATCCGACACTTGCCGAATGGTACGAAATGCTGAAACGCAAAAAGAAAAAGAAGAAAGCGCATGGAATCTCAAGATAGAAAACCCCGCAAACGGCGGGAACGCGAGGAGATCGGCGGGCAGGTATTGGCCAACAACCTGATCGGCGAGATCGACCGGCTGGAGAAAATCGGGGAGCAGGCCGAAAGAACGGCAGCAATGTACGGCCGGATGTTCGAGGATATCAAATCGACCGTACTGAAAGTCGATACCGCCACCCTCGATGCGAAGACGGAAGAGTTTGCCGACGCACTGGAACAGCAAGCCAAACGAGTTCGGACGACTGTCCGGGCACTCAAAGGGGCGATGTGGCTGCTGATCGGGATACTGTTCCTCGTGTTCGCCGTCGGATACTGCTTCCTCGAAGTCTATCCGTGGAAAGAGAAATACCAACAACTCGAACAACAACACAATAAATCTACAACAAGAAATACAACAACAGCCGATAACAGAAACACACAAAGAATGAAAAACAACCACAAATAAGAAATCAATTAAACAAACAAAACGAGACACAGGACACACCTACACTTACAAAACAACCACAAAACACAGCATAAACATTTTGATGATTTTTCATTAAAAATATTTGGAAATAAAAAATCAATACTATACCTCTGTAACAAAAGAATAAGAATATGGGATTTACAATAATTAACGCAAGTCAATTCACCATCCGTCTAAAGGCAACCATCCACAGTTCCGGAAAGCTCGGATTTACAGAAGTAACCGCAAGAGAATTGGGTTTTGGGGATAATTCATTTGTGAAGTTCGCTCAAGATAATGATGATAAGACCATTTTATACCTCATAAATAACACTTCACAAGATGATGAAGCATTTAGGGTTTGCAAGGCGGGTAGATACTTTTATATCAACACTAAAATAATGTTCGACAGTCTTGATGTCGATTACAAAAGCAAAACTGTAATATTCGATCTGGTTAGAGTAAAAGAAGCAGATGGAGATGTTTACAAATTAAACAAGCGAACAACAAAGAAAGCAAGCAAAGATATCGAAGAGTAAACAAAAAAAGGATGTAGTGCTAACCCACATCCCTTTAAAGGAAATTAAAATTGCTTGGCCGCTTTTCAAAATTTCCTCTCAAAGATAGTTATTCCTATCGAAAAATCCAAGTGGTTAGCATAATTAACTTTTTAATTTATGTTGAAAAGGTATTACGTCAACAAGAACCAACAGCAAAATGGCGACCACGAGGTTCATTGTGAAGATTGTAGATGGTTGCCCACTCCAGATAATAGAATTTATCTGGGTACTTTTTCAAACTGCGCAGATGCAGTTTTAATGGCACGCAAATATTACATCCAAGTTGATGGTTGTATGTTCTGCTGTCCGCTATGCCATCATCATTAATCTTAACCACATTTTCGTATGGGAAAAAATCAACACGTCGTTCCTTATAATGGGAAATGGGCTGTTCGAGGAGCTGGGAACAACAGAGTTACAGCAACTTTCAGAACACAAGAACAAGCAAGAATCCAAGCACGAAGAATTGCTATTCGCGAGCAATCAGAGGTAGTAATTCATCGTCCTAACGGTCAAATCCGAGACAGGGATAGCTACGGAAACGATCCATTTCCACCTAAAGGGTAGTTGAAGAAAAGGGATGACTTTGTCATCCCTTTTCATTTTAAAGTGCCTTTACAATGTGAACTGTAGGAGCAAAGGACAAATCTTCACTGTTGTCGGTATTTCCCGCGGAAATATGGAGTGAGCTGTTATCCGGAGTCCGGGTTACCTTTCTTTCCAATCGAATCGGAGTGCATAAACCAAGGCACATCAAACCCATTTACCTTGATTACGATAGGTTGAGAGAAATAGTCAAACCGGGGATGCGCGGGCGGATAAAGCCCGCGCACCCCGGCTGTGTTTATTCAGCGGCCCGCCGGATGAACCGATGCTGCGGAGCGAGGGCAGAAACAAGCTCGCCTGAACTCTGCCAGCCGCGAGGAGGAAGCCGAAGGCAACTAAGGGACGACCGCCACGCGGAACCCGACGTAGGGGACGGCGCTGCCGGGGACGGCGCTGTTGCGAAAGGCAGAGCGGCAGATCCAGGCGTCACCGCCCCAGTAGCCGCCGCGAAGCACGCGCTGAGAGCCCGCGTTGTGGCTTATATACTCCGGATCAACAAGCGCAGCGTCTTCTGTCGGCGCATCGGCATACGTCGCCCAACGATCCGAGCACCATTCGTACACATTGCCGTGCATATCGTACAAACCCCACGGATTAGGCAGCTTGGTACCTACCGCCTTAGTTCCGCGAGAAGTATTGTTTTCTGTATACCACATATAGTCCCCGTCTGCCGTATCGCCATAGCTGTAAGCCGTAGTCGTACCCGCACGGCAAGCATATTCCCACTGTGCTTCTGTCGGAAGACGGTAACCGTAATAATCCGCATAAGCCTTCGCGCCATACCAGGTAATGTAAATCACGGGGTGATCCTCGTAACCGGGAATCGGCGACCAGGTCCCATCGGTACTATTGCGTGTTACTCCCCATTGGCTCGAACTGTTCATGCAATCCCGAACCAAAGGCTCGTCGGCGCTCCCCGCAAGGTAAGCGGCATCGGTATAACGGCCGGCCGTACCGTATTCCAAAACTCCTTCCGCATGCTTCGCATTCAGAAAAGCGGCATACTGAGCGTTCGTTACCTGATATTTGCTCATGTAAAAATCCTTACTCAATGTTACCCAGTGCTGCTTTTCGTCCGAATCACGCCCGGGCTCGTCCTCCGGGCTGCCCATCAGGAAAGTGCCCGCCGGAATCTTCACAAAGTCCTTCAACTCCACCGTCGTACCCGTGCCGTGGTCGTTGGTCGTCCACGGGGTAATGGTCGGAGTGCCGACGATTACGCCGTTCCTGCCTACCATTACCGGATAGGTGTAATGGCTGCCTCCCACGAAAGCGTCCGAGTCGGAGATAGTCCCCGTAAAGATTACGCCCGCTACCGTGAAGACCATCGTGCGCCCGACATAGGTGTCAGCCGCCTGCGGGACGATGAGTGCTGTAAAGGTTGCGTCGTAAGCAGCGGCGGCGGTCGGTGCTTTTACCGGATTGAACTCCCCGACAACACCTGCGGCCAGTCCTCCGTCCTGCAAATCGAGCGTCGCCGTCTGCGGCATACCGCCGAAAACGACCGACGAAGCCGCAAGGTTCCGAACATCCGCCTGTGCGATGCCCTCGCCCGCCTTTACGTTGAGCGTTACCTTGCTCAATACGTGGCCGAAAGCAAGTTTGACCGCCGTTTTGCTTTTGGCTGCGTTCACGGCCTTGGCATACAGCACGTCGAGCGTATTTTGCGCCGTTTCGTCGCCCTGCCCGGCCACCGATATATTGTAGGTACAGTTCGTGCCGTTTACCGTTCCCGCCGTTATCGAGCCTGCCGAGGTCGCCCCATAGGGATAGTAGGCCACGAAATCCACATTGCCCGACTGCGGGTAGTAGAGCGGCGTGCCGCCATCCGGCGCCATTGCGCCGGTAGAAATGTTCGTTACCGTGTATTTCTTGTTGTCTGCACCTGCAATGATACCGTCCGGCAGCACTGCGCCCGTTTCGAGCATAAAGATACCCACCGGATCGCCCGCAGCCCAGCTATCGCCGCCGTTCGTCGTGCGGGTTCCGGATGCGCCCTGCGTCGCCTGTCCCGCGGGAGCCGTATGCCCGGTTATCCCTGCGATGAAACTTGCCGCATCGCCTGCACCGTTCACTACGGGATCATCGTCCTGTGAACAGCCGCCCGAAAGGAGCAGCCCCGCCAGCAGCGCACCGCCCCAGAGCGTCCGCGCCGCATATCTGAAAATTTTCAGTGTACTCATTTTTTCATTATTTATTATTTATATTATTCGTCTGCCGAAAAAGCAGTGCGGATTTTCCTAAAAATCCGACCGGCACAGCCAATATCGTTATTTCTCACGCCTGCCCGTCGCTTCGCTCGTCCCTCCCTCGCTCTGACGGCAGGCTCGCAGCTCAAAGGCCCGATGAACCGACGCTGCGGAGCGAGGACAGAAACAAGCTCGCCTGAACTCCGCCGAGCCGCGAGGAGGAAGCCGAAGGCAACTAAGGGACGACCACCACGCGAAACCCAACGCGGTAGTCGGCGTAGTCGGGAGTCTCGTAGACGCGACACGCAGTGCGGCAGTACCCGCCGCTATCCTCCCAGTCGCCGCCGCGAATCACGCGGTAAGAGCCCGTATCACGCCCGGTAGGGTCGATAGCATCATCCGCCGCATTCGCGCTGCCGAATTTTCTATCATACCAATCCGCGCACCATTCCATCACATTGCCGTGCATATCGTAAAGACCGTAACCGTTGGCATATGGATATTTGCCGACCGGGGTGGTTTTGCCGACACGAAAACTACTCCAACTTTCGTCTCTGTAAGTACCCCCATTATCCAAATCATAAGGCAATATAACAGCGAAATTAGCCATATCGCCCGTCAATTTTCGACCATCCCCGATGCCGAAAGGCAAACTTTCCGTCTGACCGCCACGACACGCATACTCCCATTGTGCCTCCGTCGGAAGGCGGTAACCGTAATAATCGGCAAAAGCCTTCGCGCCATACCACGTAACGTAAATCACGGGGTTATCCTCATAACCCGAAACCGGCGACCAGCTTCCATCACTACTATTGCGGGTTACTCCCCATTTGAACAAACGATAATCCGATCGGCTATCACGAACCAAAGGCTCATCGGCGCTCCCCGTAAGGTAAGCGGCGTTGGTATAACCGCCGGCCGTACCGTATTCCAAAACTCCTTCCGCATGCTTCGCATTCAGAAAAGCCGCATACTGGGCATTCGTTACCGGATATTTGGCCATGTAAAAATCTTCTGTCAGCGTTACCCGGTGTTGCGTTTCATCTAAATCCCGGCCTGGCTCGTCCGCTGGGCTGCTCATCAGGAAAGTTCCCGCCGGAATCCTCGTCCCCGTTTCCACAACAGGCAATGTACGCTCGAATATCTCCGCCGTTCCCGCCGTCATGGTCAGGTCGGAGGCGAGAGCGCCGTCCGTGAAGACCTGCCGATCGCCGGTGTCGAAGAAGAACAGGCTTCGTCCCTGCGCCAACGTCTGCGCCGGAACAAGTGCGCGGTAAAGGAAATTCCCATCGGACGGCTCCGCCATGCGGTACATGGTGATACCCGCAGCGTCGTTGCCCGTTGCCGGTACGCTGATCCCGCTGCCCGGAGTCGTGCCGTTCACCGCGCTCAAGTCGAGCGTGGATTCGGTTTGTACGCCCCGCAGCGTTACCGTCAGGCCCTCGATGCCGCCGCCCCAGCCTTTGCCGCCGGGAATGGCGACCTGCACCATCGCCAGCGCGTGTGAAAAGGTAAGCTGCACGGCCGAGCCTTTGACGTTGCCGGTCGATTTCGCCGTCAGCAGGTCGGAAAGATCGTAGTTGCTTTTTCCCGAAGTCGTCCCTCCCTGGTCGGCCTTTACGCTAAAGGCTATCGCCGTGGGGTCGGCCGCCGACGCGTCGTAGGGATAGTAGGCGTAGAAATCGAGCTCCGGTATTTTCTCGGCGGTCCTCGGCCAATACAGCGGCTCGGCCTGCGTCCATGAACTGCCGTTGTAGGTCAGTTTCGCATTGTGGATGTAGTTGCCCGAAGCGGTCGCCGACAGCGCTGTTCCGCTGGCAACGGCGAAAACGCCTATCTCGTCCCCGTCCTCCCATGCGCTCGTGAAGTCCGAAGCGGTCGTTGCCCGTGTCTGCGGCAGGCCTGCTTCCGCCGTTGCCGCCGGGGCGGCGAAACCGATCTCGAAGCGGATGTCCCCGCTTTCCGTTCCGATGCCGTCCGGCTTTCCGGGCACCTCGTCTTTGCTGCATGCCGTAAGCAGCACGGCCGGAACCGCTGCCGCGAGCAGCCATCGTGTGATTGGGTATCTGTTCTTCATGTTCTGTTATTTTATTTGTTTCAATGTTTAATCGGCAGTAACAGGACTACCCGTTACCTGCTTCCAGTCAGTGATCGTCGCGGTAAATCCCGCTTCGGTAGGCGTTTCCGCCACCGTTCCGCCCAGTGTCAGGGGCTTCGGCTTGTCGGTATTGAACGCGGCGAGTTCCGTGGTGAGGTTGCTGGTGAGCGTCACGGGCTGCGGGCTGTCGCCGCTGAAACGGATTTGCGCCGTCAGTTGCTGCGCCGCGCCTGCCACACCCAGCAGGCGCACCGTTGCCGACCATTTACCGGCATCCGTCCCGGAAGCGATCTTCGTGAACGTCAGTGCCACATTGGAGGGTGTGCTGTGCGTGCCGTTATCCATGTCGAGCGTGGCGGCGGCTCCCGAAAGGTAACCTTCGACGCCTTCTATCCGATCGGCTGTGCCGCCTGTCGGTTCGACGACAAGCGTAAGCTGCCTCACCTGCTGCTGCATGGCGGCGGTCAGTTCGTACTCGGTGTCTTTCTCGATGGCCGCATCCATCGCGCAGGTGAACAGCCAGCCGGGCAATGCGGACACGAACGCGCCCGCGCCGTCCCAATTGCCGGCGACGGCGGCAACGGCAGCGGTTGTGCCGCTTACCGAAACCTGCTCCGGCGTGTTATAAATATAGAAACGGTATGCGCCCGGTTCGAACAGGTAGTCTATCCGGTTTGTCGCGTCGCTGAACGTGGTCGAATAGTCGCCCGCCTGCACCGTGTAGGAGGCGGGGATCTCGATGCCCGTGCCCCGCTGCGACCAGTCGGCGGTAAGGGTTACCGTGCCGTTGTCGGGATGCGGTGTGTTGTGGATCGGGTCTTTCACGTCGCAGGACGTAAAAAGAAGTCCCGCGCACCCCAGTAAGGTAATGATGCTTGTTGTTTTCATATTTTGCATTTTTTATCGGGTCTGTTTATTCCCGCCGATTGTCCAGATCAGGTTGATTCCCGCCTGCGTGGGGCCGAAGAAGTTTTTGGTCTTGCTGTGCTCTTTGATTACACGGACACATTCGGTCGCCGGAAAGTCGTCGCCGGGAATGCGGATTTCGGTCATAACGGGCGCGAAGCTGTCGTACTCCGAGCGGGTGTAGCCCAGCCCGAGGTTGAAATCGACGGAGAAATGCCGCGAGAGGTAAAGCTGGTAGCCCACCGTGAGGCCCGCGCTCCAGAGCGAGCCCTGATAGCCCGTATCTTTCGAGAAAAGGCCGCCGAGGGGATATTTATAGATATTGTACTCGCCGTAGCCGCCCGACACGCCCACATAGAAGCGTTTATTGCGGAGCAGGTACCGGCGCACCTCGGGGTTCAGAAGCCACACTTTCTGCACCTTGCCCCCGTCGCCGCTCCAGTGGGCGAAGCTGCCGTCGAGTTTGACGCCCCAATCGCTGCTCATGCGCCACTCCACACCCAGCGTGGGCAGCAGCATCGCATCGTAAAGCACATTCGTCCGCACGGCGAAGCAATAGGGTTTCGCCGCCGGGGCGGGCTGTGGAGCGGCTTCGGCAACCGGGGCGGGTTCCGACTCCTTGGCGGCAGGCGCCGCGGGCGTCGCGGGCATCACGGGTTCGGGCGCCGGGGCAGGCTCGTTCACGGCGGGCGTTTCGGGCTGCGGAGCCGGAGCGGGCTGCGCGGTTTTCGGGGCCGGGATACGCAGCGTCACGGTCACTGCGTCTTTCCCGCCGTCCGAGGCCCCGGTATGGAGCGTCGTGCGGAAATCGGCCTCCCGGAGCCCCTTCTGCGTGACAAGTTCCGACTTCACGCGGCTGGCCCGCAGGTAGGCCGTGCGGCGGTTCTCTTTCGCCGTCGGCAGCGAGGTGCAATAACCGTCCACATAAACCGGCATCCGCCCGTCGGCGATCTGCTCGCGGTACGTGTCCACCAGCGCATAGAGGCGTGTCAGTTCGGCCTCGTTGCCTTTGAGCAGGAACATATCCGCTCCCGCCCGGAAGCGGAACGTGACGGTTTCAGCGTCCGGCGTCGGTGCGTCGGTTCGGGCGAACCCGGCCGTCGCCGTCGCCATAAGAAGAATCAGCAATGCAAGTATCTTTTTCATATTCGGTGATTTTTAACGGAATAATCTGTTTTATCGGCAATTACGCCGGGTCAGCGTTCCGGGCCGTTGTAAACGAAGATTTTAATTATGGAGCCAGCCGAAAGGGAATAGAGTTCCTTGTCGTTCTTCCGGATTTTAATGGAAGACTCTTTATTTCGCCAGTCCGCAGCATAGACATCGCCGTCCCGGACGGAAACCTCAAGGAAATAACTCCCCGGAGCGGAATAAAGCGCCGTTCCGTTCTTCCATACGATACCGTCCGCGGTTGCATATACATCGCCGTCCCAAACGCAGACCGAATCGGTATAAACACTGTACGTTCCGTCGCTCAGGGTGTAAAGCAGCTTGTCGTTCTTCCACACTTTTGCGACCCTGTTGTCGTTTTCATTGTTCTCATAACCAGCCGTATAAACATCGCTTCCGGAAACGAAAAGCGAATAGACTACGGCATTCCGCATTCCATCGGTCAAGTTATGCAGCACCGTGCCGTTCTTCCACACTTTGACCCTATTTTTGGCTGTTCCGTCATACGCACCGCCCGCCGCATAGACATCGCTGCCGGAAATGAAAATCGAACGGATGTTTGCCGTCACGAAATTGCCGGTCAGGTCATAAAGCTCCGTATTGTTCTTCCATATTCTGGCGGCGGATTTGCCGTTTCCGCAGGACTCATAGCCCGAGGTATAGACATCGCCGCCGGAAACGAAAATCAAAAAATCATCGTTGAACAGCTCTTTGCCGGTCAGGGTATAAAGCACCTTGTCGTTTTTCCACACTTTAGCGACGCGCTGATCGGCGCTGCGATCGAAGCCCGCCGCATAGACCTCACCGCCGGAAAAGAAAACCGAGGTGGCATACATCGATTCCGGCAGCGTATAAAGCGTTTCGCCGTTTTTCCGCACGACGAAGAGCTGCTTCCCGATTCCGGTGGACTCCATGCTTGCCGTGTATATATCGGGGTTGACCGTCAGGGCGCAGGTGCCCGTTTTGCCGCCCGCGACGGCCGTGATGGTCGTATGCCCGGCCCGGACAGCCGTTACGAGGCCCTCGGCGCTGACCGTGGCGACGGCTTCGTCGCTGCTTATCCACGCCAGGGCCTTGTCCGCGGCGTTGTCGGGCGTCACCGCGGCCGTCAGCCGTTCGGTGCCGTCGAGCGAAAGTTCGAGCGTCGGTTGGCTCACCTCGACGCCTGCGACGCCAATCGGCGCAGGGTCATCCTTGTCGGAGCATCCCGCCAGCAGCACAAGCGGCGCGGCGGCAAAAAGAATCTGTCGGAATATCGAATTGTACGTTTTCATAGTTTTTGGAGTTTAGGATTAGAAATCAGTTGCAGGGGCCGCCCCGGGGGTCAGCGTTCAGGGCCGGTGTAGACGAAGACCGAGCTCGCATAGCCGTCCTCCGTTAGGGTGTAAAGCTCCCCGTCGTTTTTCCACACTTTGGCAGGGTACCCGTCAGCACTCCCCTCATAGCCCGCCGTATAGACATCGCCGTCCCAGACGGAAATCGAATTCAGATAGGATTCCTCTTTCTGATCGGCCGGCGTGTAGGAGTGGAGCACCTTGCCGTTCTTCCATACTTGGAGCATATACACGTTTTCACTCACCTCCTCTACACCACAGACATAGACATCGCCGTCGGCGACATAGACCGAAGAAGCGTCGGAATCCAGCGTTCCGTCGGCCAGGGTATGGAGCACTGTGCCGTCCTTCCACACTTTGGCGACCGACTTACCGTTTTCGTTGTACTCATAGCCCGCCGTATAGACAGCGCCGCCGGAAACGAATACCGAATAGGCATGGGCACTCTGTTTTCCGTCGGTCAGGGCATGGAGTTCCGTGCCGTCCTTCCACACTTTGGCGATATACCAGCCGTTTTTATTGCCCTCATAGCCCGCCGTATAGACAGCGCCGTCGGAAATGAAAACCGAATTGGCGAAGGCATACTGTTTTCCGTCGGTCAGGGTATGGAGCACTGTGCCGTCCTTCCACACTTTGGCGACCGGCGTGCCGTTTTTGTTGTACTCATAGCCCGCCGTATAGACAGCGCCGCCGGAAACAAAAACCGAAGAGGCATCGGCATACTGCGTTCCGTCGGTCAGGGCATGGAGCTCCGTGCCGTCCTTCCACACTTTGGCGACCGGCTTGCCATCATTGCCCGCCGTATAGACAACACCGTCGGAAACGAAAACCGAATTGGCATAGGCATTCTGTTTTCCGTCGGTCAGGGAGCAGAGCTTTTTGCCGTTTTTCCAGACGACGGCGGCATTATTATTTCCGTCGTACACAGAGCCCGCAACGTAAATATCGGGGTTGACCGTCAGGGCGCAGGTGCCCGTCTTGCCGCCCGCGGCGGCCGTGATGGTCGCATGCCCGGCCCGGACGGCCGTAATGACGCCTTCGGAGCTGACCGTGGCGACGGCCTCGTCGCTGCTCGACCATGTCAGGGTCTTGTCCGCGGCGTTGTCGGGCGTCACCGTGGCCGTCAGCCGTTCGGTGCCGTCGAGCGAAAGTTCGAGCGTCGGCTTGCTCATCTCGACGCCCGCGACGCCAATCGGCGCGGGGTCGTCCTTGTCGGAGCATCCCGCCAGCAGCACGAGCGGCATGGCGGCAAAAAGAATCTGTCGGAGAATGGGGTAGTTGGTTTTCATAATCGTAGGAGTTTTTTAAGATTTCTTATTGATATATAAACAGGCGTGAAGCGTGTTCCGGGGATTAGGGGTCGTCCTCTTGCGGAGCGGGTTTTTCAGCCGCCGTCAGCCGGGTCGTCAGCACGCGCTCGAAAGCCTGTTTCTCGATGCGCACGTGCTCCAGCTCCCGGGCGAGGAGGTCCTGCTCGTGCAGGACGCGGGCGATGCGGCGGTTCTTCTCCCGCCGGATGCGGCGGCAGCGGAAGTAAATTGCACCGGCTGTTACGAGTGCGGCCAAAGCGACAGCCAGCGACAAGACGATAATCTCTTTGTACATATCCGTTTCCTTTTTTACAAAGGTCTGCAAAGGGGCCCGGAACGGACTTGCATTTTGTCCCGACTTTCTCTCATTTTGTCACTATCCGCCTTTCCCGGCGCTTCCGGGCACAAAAAAAGCACGGATCGCTCCGTGCTTCGGTCTGTTCCGGCAGGTGGTCGTTACGCCCGCTGGGACTCCGCCATTTTGCGGTATTCCGCGGGACTGATACCGTACTGTCGGCGGAACAGGCGGTAGAAAGTACTCGGGATGCTGAACCCGCAGCTGAAAGCGACCGCCTCGATGGTCAGCTCGGGGTGACTGTCCAGCATCCGGCGGGCCTCATCGAGCCGCATCCCCCGCAGGTATTCCATCGGGGTCTGGCCCGTCACGGCCCGGACGGCATCGGTCAGCGCATTCTTGTTCGTGCCCAGCGCCGTGGTAATCTCGTCCCGGCCCACATCGGCGTTGGAAAGGTTGTCGCCCGTAAGCAGGTATTCCCGCAGGCGTCCGACCAGTTCGCGCTGTTGGCGGTCGCCCGGGAGCGGCGTTCCGGGCTCCGTTTCGCCCTTGGTCTGCGCCCGCAGGCGCACAAGCTCCTCTTCCAGGCGGTCCTGCTCCTTGATTCGTTTGTACAGCCCGAGGTTTTTGCGCGTGACCACCCGGTTATAATAAGACATCACGCCCAGCAGTCCGGCCAGCAGCAGGCAGCCGCCCAGCGCAAAGAGAAAGTAGTTGCGATTGCGCTCCTTCTCGGCGATGTACTTGTCCACCTCGTACTGCGTCCGGATTTCGTCCAGTTTGGCGTTGTACTCCGTATTGTGGCGCGCCTGCAGCTCCCCGACGACCTCGCTGAACAGCTCCACGGCCTTTTCGGAATCTTTCAGCTGGGTCAGGGCCATCAGCTTCAGGGCTTTCGGTTCCAGCGTTTTGGGCGAAGCCGCAATCGCGCTGTCGAGCATCTCGACCGCCTCCCGGTAGCGCTTTTTCCCGTAGAGGATATGACCCCGCTCCTTGTACATCCTTACCGACCCTTTGGTAATGGAGTCTATCTTGTCCACATAAATTTGCGCCTTGTCGAACTGTTCCGTTTGGCGGTAGATGTCCGCATAAGTCAGATAGAGGTTGTACCACGCGGAAATCTGCGGGGATTTCGTGGCCGCTTCGAAGCGGCGGTTCACGGCCTCGGTTTCGCGGGCGGCCGCGAGGGCCTCGTCGTAACGTTCCTGCGCGATAAGGTTCTGCACCAAATGGTTGTAGACCGATGCCAGCGTATTGAGATAAGCCGTTTCGTCCTGCATCATTTCGATGCTCTCCCGCAGGCTCTTCTCGGCCTCCGAAAAACGCCGCTGGTCGGTGTAGATCCGCGCCACGGCGTGCAGCGCGACGCCCATGCCGGCCCTATCGCCGCGCCCCTTGGCATCGTCGTAAACCCGGTTGGCCTCTTCGAGTGCCCGGTCGAAATCCCGTTTGCGACGGTAGGCGTCGAGCAGCATGGTATAGGTCTGGTAGTAATTCTTCCACAGCCCGTTTTCAGACTGGAAGACGAGGATAGCGGGAGCCTGCCGGATGATTTCGTCGAAAAGCCAGTTGTCGTACAGCGCGATCAGCCGGTTGTAACCGGCCGCAGACTGCTCCGCGACATCGCCCGTCCACCGCGCTTCGGCCGCCAAAGCGTCGTAGATCGTCAGCAGCGTATCGAGCACGCCCTCCTTGCGCGACTCCATCCGGTAGAGGCGGGCCAGCTCCTTGTAAGCCTCGATTTTATTGGGCCCGTCGGTGCGGGAAACGGCCTGCCGCAAAGAGTCTTTCTGCGAGCGGGAAGAATCAGACGCACGAACCACAGCGGGGAATCCGGCACAGAGGGTCAGGAAGCCCAGAATAAGAGTCAGACGCAACGTAAATTTCATGCTTTTCGAACCTTTAGGAGAAACAAGGTAGGAAAAAAAGACGACATACTCAAATGACCCATCGGATACGACAACACCGTCCCAAGAGCTAAAAAAAATGATAAAATATGATTTATTTTCGGGGACTTGCGGTCGCGGTGCGGTCGTGACGGAAAAAGAAAAAGTGCTAAAACATTATTTATAATGCTTTAGCACTTCTGAAAAGTACCCGGAGCCGGGGTCGAACCGGCACGACATTGCTGTCATTGGTGTTTGAGACCAACGCGTCTACCGATTCCGCCATCCGGGCAAACCTCTTCCGTAGAATCGGGAGGGCAAAGATAGTCGATTCTTCGCAATTTTCAAAAAATCCGGTTATTTTTCAAAGAAAGCCTTGATTTTTTTCGCCTTGGCGGGGCCGACCAGCGCCGTCAATTCCTCGAACGGTGCCGCCTTGACCTTGGCCACGGTGCGGAAATGTTGCAGCAGCATGCGGATGGTCTTGTCCCCGACGCCTTCGATCCGTTCCAGTTCGCTATGGATAAACGCTTTGCTGCGTTTCTGACGGTGGAACGCGATGGCGAAACGGTGCACCTCTTCCTGAATGTGTGCCAGGAAGTGAAAAAGGGGCGAAGTGGGACGTATGCCGACCAGGACGGGCGGGAAGCCGCAGAGCAGTTCGGAGGTGCGATGGCGGTCATTCTTGGCCAGCCCGGCGACAGGTATGTCCAGCCCGAGATATTCCAGCACCTCGTGAATGACGCCCATCTGCCCCTTCCCGCCGTCGGCAATAATGAGATCGGGCAGCTCGGCCCCCTCCTCCTGCAGGCGGCTGTAACGCCGGAAGACGACCTCGCGCATCGAAGCGTAATCGTCGGGGCCCTCCACGGTCTTGATGTTGAAATGACGATACTCCTTGCGTGCGGGTTTTCCGTCGCGGAACACCACGCACGAGGCTACCGGATGGGCCCCCTGCAGATTGGAGTTGTCGAAGCATTCGATGTGCCGCGGCTGGCGGTCGAGGCGCAGTTCCTTCTGCAGGGCATTCATCAACCGCTCGGTATATCGTTCGGGATTCTTGATTTCGAGGTTCTTGAGCTGCTCAGCGCGGTAGATACGGGCGCTCTTCTGTGAGAATTCGAGCAGTTCGAGTTTTTCGCCGCGCTTGGGCACCGTGAAGGTCACACCGTCGAACAGCAGCGTCGTCGAGGGCAGGAACGGCACGACGACCTCCCGGGCCAGCGTCCCGGCAATATGCTCGACGACATGCTGGATGGCCAGCGTCAGCATGTCGCGTTCGTCGCCCCCGACACCCGTCTTGAGCTTCACGGTATAAACACCCACGACCGACCCGTGGCGGATACGCACGAAATTGCAATAGGCCACATCGTCGTCCGGAAGCAGCGAAAAAACATCCACGTCGACGATCTTCGCACTGACGATCACCGACTTGCCCGCATAGTTGTCCAGCGCATCGAGGCGCTGCTTGTAGCGTTGCGCCAATTCGAATTTCAATCCCCCGGCAGCACGTTGCATCTCCTGTTCGAGGTAGTTACGCACGGGGCGCAGGTCGCCCTTGAGCACCGCGACGACCATGTCGACGAGCCGGCCGTATTCCTCTTCGCCCTGCGCCCCGATGCAGGGGCCTTTGCAGTTGCCCAGGTGGTATTGCAGGCAGACCGTATATTTTCCCTTGGCGATCTGCTCGGGAGCGAGATTGAGTTTGCAGGTACGCAAGGGAACCACCTCGCGGATGAAATCCAGCACGCTGTGCTGCATCATCACCGATCCGTAGGGGCCGAAGTACTGCGACCCGTCGCGGTTCAGTTGCCGCGTCGACTGCACGCGCGGAAAATGCTCGCGGCGCACCACGATCCACGGATAGGTCTTATCGTCTTTGAGCAGGATATTGTATCGCGGCTGGAGGGTCTTGATGAGCGAGTTTTCCAGCAACAGGGCGTCGGTTTCGCTGTCCACGACGATATGGCGGATCTCGGCGATCTGCTTCACCAGCACGCGCACCTTGGGGCTGTGCTCCTTGCTCTGCACGAAATAGGACGAAACCCGCTTGCGCAGGCTCTTGGCCTTACCTACGTAGATGATCGTCCCCGAGCGGTCTACGAACTGGTAGACGCCCGGTGACAGCGGCAGCATCGCCACCTGCTCCCTGAGGTTGTTTTTTTCGGTCCCCGCCATAGCGTTAATCGCAATGCAAATGTAGCAATTATTTCACAAAACGCGCCATCCCCTGCGGCATGCCTCCGGCGCACGCTGGGATGGCCGCATTTGACATACGCATAAACTAAAACGTCCGATTTTTTGTTTTATTCGTCGGAACGGCATATATTTGCGACGCATTGAAAACAAACCCAAACCCTATGAGAAAATTTTTACCTTTTCTCTTCGCCGCAGCACTCGCATCGTCCTGTATCGACAACGCTTACGACCTGTCGAACGTGAACACGGACGATGTCACCATCGGCGACGAGGACTCGGAATACCGGTTGCCGCTGGCCACGGTATACGTAAACATGAGTGAACTGAAGGAAGGAGGCGCAGACATCAAAACGCTCTTCGACGAAGCGGACATCTGGCTTCCCTCGCCCCTGCCCGGAAACGCCGCATACGTCGACCTCCGGGAACTCCAGAACACCCCGGAGACAATCACACCGCTGCTCCAAGCACTGATCGACCAGATGATGGACGACGATGCCAAGATCGCCGCCGTCGCCGACCTGCTGGCGGAAAAATACCTCTCGACCTTCCTGCCCCTGCTCCCCCCGGACACGGATCCGGCAAATTTCAAACCGGTCTTCATCGAGGCGTTCCGCAATATGCCGATGCTGCACGACCGGCTTTCGAACGAAATCAAATCCCTGGCCGGCAACTACCTGACAGACCTCAAAGTCCAGGATGTAACCTACGACATCGGTAAGATCGACATCGGCAGCGACGTGGTGGACATGCTTTGCGAGAACCTCGACAGCGAAGGCACCCCCAACCCCAGGAACACGCTGCACCTCTACGGCAGCATCACGAGCGCCCTGCCCGTGAGCCTGCGGATAGTGCCCTATTTCTCGCCTACGAACGTCCGGTTCGACGTAACGGTCGAACCCGGCAGGACGAACGAGATCAGGGAGACGCAACTTTTCGAAAGCGACCTGCGGCAGATCATCGAGGGTGCCGAGATCATCCTCCCCGTCTCGCTGGAGAAATACTATCCGGGCTATGATTTCTCGTCCGGCCAGCAAATCGTCATCACCCTGCGCCTGATCAAGCGCGGCGGCCTGAAGCTCAACCTCTAATCCGGCACAGAACATGAAAAAAATATACGCATTCCTCTTCACGCTGCTGCTGGCATCAGGCGCCGCGGCACAGAACCCGACGGCATATTTCATGGAGGGGTCGACCCTCCGCAGCCAGCTCAACCCGGCCTTCGCCCCCTTACGCGGCTATGTCAACATCCCCGGGCTGGGCGGACTGGACATCAACGTGAGCGGCAACCTCTCGATCGACAAAATACTCTATCCGCGCAACGGAAAACTCGTCACGCTGCTCGACAGCTCCGTATCGACGGCCGACGCCCTTTCGGGACTCAAAGCCGACAACCTCCTGGGTTTCGACACGCGCGTGAACCTCATCGGGTTCGGCGCCTTCACCCGCAACCACAAAAATTTCTGGTCGTTCGACCTCAACGCCCGCGTCACGACCGACGCCACCCTGCCCTACTCGCTCTTCGACTTCCTGAAGCGCGGCAACAGCGGTGACATCAGCGACATCGGCATCACGGCCGACAGCTATCTCGAAGCAGGGTTCAACTACTCTTTCCCGCTGCTCGACGACAAATTATACATCGGTGTGCGGGCAAAATTCCTGATGGGCGTGGCACGTGCACGGATGTACTTCTCGCAATTCAACGTGTCGCACAACGAAGAACGCTGGCTGATCAACGCAGCCGGCGGGCTGGACATCACGGCCGCAGGACTCGACGTGACGACCGAACTCAACGAGCACGGCGAAGAGGTCTACAAGATGGACGACATCAACCTCAAGCCCACCTCGCCCGCCGGTTACGGCTTCGCGGTCGACCTCGGGGCTACGTACGACATCCTGCCCAACCTGCAGGCATCGCTGGCGGTGAACGACCTGGGCTTCATCAGCTGGAGCAAGAACAAGAACGTAACGGGTTATTCGGCGAAGGAGCTCTCCTTCACGGGCGTGACGGTCACCGAGGACGGCACCGAGTCGCCCGACTTCGACATCGACGTACTGGAGTTCCACAAGGGCGCGGCCAAGAGCGTATCGCGTATGCTGCGCGCCTCGATCAACGCAGGCCTCGAATACGAAGTATGGCGCCATAAGATCGGCATCGGCCTGTTGTATACGGCCCGCGTGTGGGAGTACAAGACCCTGCACAACATCACCGGGTCGGTCAATTTCCACCCGATCCGCTGGTTCACCGTCACGGGCAGCTATTCGGTGATCGACAACCGCGGCGGCGCCGTGGGGCTGGCGCTGAACCTGAACCCCAGCTGGATCAATTTCTACCTTGCCACGGACATCGTCACGGCCAAGCATACGCCCCAGTTCATCCCCATCAAGCAGAGCATCATGAACGTCACACTGGGCATCGGCGTACCGATCGGCAGGCGCAGCCACCGTATCGCGGCCTATGTGTACGACAAGGATCGGCGGTAAACGAACGAACGGAAAAACCCGGCCTTTTCAGGCCGGGTTTTTCTTGTCAGGATGCCCGAAAATTCTGCCGAACCGGGCATAAAGACACTTGCAGTACGCAAAAAAGACAGCCCTCGACTACAAACGCATCCGCCCTTTCTATATTTTGGGCGCACCCATACCATAATCGGGCAACAGCGTTGGTTTATCGGAAACTTTATTTATCTTTGCAATGTAGAGAATAAAAAACATTCACAGGGGACGAAATCATTTCCCGCCCCGGATGTTTTTGCGTTTAAATATTGCGACGGCCCCTCAAATCTGTGTGAAGTTGCGTCACTACTTTTGAATTCTTCAAAAATCACGGGCCGTCGCAATCTTTTTATCTTATCACCAGACAAAAACCATACCACAACCCATCCGATTTTCGCCGGATAAGGTCTATCCCGCTTCAACGAGGCTTTGCTCCAGTGCGGCACGCGTCGCCAAACGCCCGGCCTCGACAATTTCCCGGGCACGGTAGAATTCAAAAATCCCGAAACGGTCGGCAGGCATTTCTATCAGCAGATCAGGCTTGTAAATCTTACACATCAGGCGCGCGATATGCTGCTGCATGATCTCCGACGAGGCGGTAATCACCTTATAATAATTCAGCGAAGCCTTGCTGCGGACGGCCATCTCCTCCGAGAACGGCGCGCTCACATCCACGGCGACCAGGACGTCGCCCGGTTCACGGCACACCCGGTTCAGCGGCAGCGGATTGACCGTACCGCCGTCGACCAGCACCTGGTTTCCCCGGCGTACGGGACGGAACACCGACGGGATGGAAATAGATGCCCGGATGGCATCGTACAAGCCTCCCCTGTCGAGCACGACTTCGCGCCCCGTCAGCAGGTCGGCGGCAACCGCGGCGAACGGCAGCGGCATCTTCTCGATCTTCACGTCGGGCACCAGCTCCTTCATGGCCCGCATCACGCGGTCGCCCTTGACGAGCCCCTCGGTACTCAGCGCAAAATCGACCAGCCCGAAAACCTTATACTTGTCGAGCGTATACATCCACTCCTTGAACGCTTCGAGATGCCCGGAAGCATACATGCCCCCGACCAACGCACCCATCGAAGTGCCGGCCACTGCATGCACCTCAAATCCCTGACTCTCCAGCTCCTCGATCGCCCCGATATGGGCAACCCCACGCGCGCCGCCGCCCGCAAGCACCAGCGCAGCCCTTCTTTTTTTCATAAATTCACGTTGTTAATCCGCTCGCGGACTTTATCCCACGCATGGGTTCCGAACAGGCAGCTTGCACGCATCGTGCCGCACATCCCGGCAAAACGCGACATCGGGATGACGAAACACAATTCGTCCGCACCGACCCACGGGCGCACCGAAGGGTCGAACAGCCCCAGGAAACATCTGTGGCCGCCGTTGCGGTTTTCCCGCACGGCCTGCGACACCACGGTACTGCATCCCGAGCCGAACGGCGCCGCAACGGCATCCGGGGCGTCGTTGTCGAACCCGGCCCATGTCACGAGCCCCGCCAACACGTCGGGCGTAGCGAAGAATAGCACGCCTTCCGCCCCTTCGAACGTCCCCGCCGCATCCACACGTACGAACTCGATCCACGCCTTCGGCGCCGGCCGCAGGTCGAGCGCAGCGATAAATTCCAGCACCATTTCGGGCGTCTGCTTATAGCGCTCCCTGAGCGAGACGAACTGCGGAACGAATTCCGGCATGGGGCTGAAACCCGTATAGAACTTGCCGCCCCCGCAACCGATATTCGAGGCGTTGAGCCCCACGGGCTGCCCGCCCCGCGCCTGGGCCAACACCTTGAAAAAACACCCGCCGACCTTTTCGACGGGGCGCAGCGGTTCGTCCGTATAGCGGAACAGCAAGGGCAGCTCCGGCACCGGGCCGAAAGCCTCGCGGAAAGCGGCGATAAATTCTCCTGTCTGCATGGCATTCATCCGTCTGTAATTACATAATCCATAAATACGTCGTGCGGCTCGACGGGCAGTTCCCCGACCAGCTGGTGGGCATAGCAAACCCCGACTTTCACGCCCCGGAACCCGGGCAGCGAGAGGTATTTGTCGTAATACCCGCGGCCGCGGCCCATGCGGGCGCCGGCTTGCGTAAAAGCCGTCCCCGGGACGACGATCAAATCTATTTCGGACGGTTCGCACGGCTCAGCGTCCACGTCCGGTTCGGCGATCCCGAATGCCCCCGCACGGAGTGCCCCGGGTGCGTAATCGAAGAACCGCATCGCGTCGCCCCCGACCCGGGGGACGACGATCCGCTTGGCCGAACCCCACCGGACGAGCGCCTCCTCCGTCGCGGGTTCGTCGGGCAGGGCGCAGAAAAACGCCACGCACCGCGCCGTCCCGAAAGGCCCCGATTCCGCCACCCGGCGGAAGATCCGCCCGGAAGCCGCCGCACGTTCTTCGGGGGAGAGGGACAGGTTCTGTTTTTTCATCGCTGCACGCAGCTCTTTTTTAGTCATAAAACCCTCCTTTTCGGCATAAAATTCCCGCCCGTTTGCATTGTTATTCCGCAAACAATAGCTATCTTTGCGTCCGGAACACAAATTCTTAACAAATATAAACAAATTTAAATCATTATGAGCTGTTTTTTATCTAATTCCTCGCTCGGCAAGAAGTTGGTGATGAGCGTGACGGGGTGCTTCCTCGTGCTCTTTCTCCTCTTCCACATGTCCATGAACATCGTGGCGATCATCTCGCCCGAGGCTTACAACATGATCTGCGCGCTGCTGGGTGCCAACTGGTATGCATTGGCAGGCACCCTCGTACTGGCGGCAGGCGTGGTCATCCACTTCATCTACGCCGTCATCCTGACGCTCGAAAACCGCAAGGCCCGCGGCTCGCAGCGTTACGCCGTAACGGTCGTGGAGCCGGGTGTGAAATGGGCTTCGAAAAACATGCTCGTGCTGGGCTTCATCATCCTGGGCGGCCTGGCCCTCCACCTGTTCAACTTCTGGGCTAAAATGCAGCTCGTCGAAATCATGGGCGGCCACGAGAACTCGCTGGGCTTCGGCGCTGCCGACGGCGCTTCGCTGATCGCCTACACCTTCTCGCAGTGGTATTACGTGGTGATCTACCTCGTGTGGTTCTTCGCCCTCTGGTTCCACCTCACGCACGGCGTATGGTCGATGTTCCAGACCGTGGGCTGGGCCAACGACACGTGGTATCCCCGCCTGAAATGCATCGCCAATATCGTAGCGACGATCATCTTCCTCGGCTTTGCCGCCGTCGTGGTGGTTTACTTCATCAAGAGCATCTGCCCCTGCTGCGCAGGTGCCTGCTAACCGATTATCCAGAACAATAAACACACAACAGATATGGCTTTAAAATTAGATGCTAAAATCCCTGCCGGCGCCCTCGAAGAAAAATGGAGCAACCACAAGGCAGCTATCAAGGTCGTAAGCCCCGCAAACAAGCGCAAGCTCGACATCATCATCGTCGGAACCGGTCTGGGCGGTGCTTCCGCCGCCGCTTCGCTCGGTGAACTCGGATATAACGTAAAGGTATTCTGCATCCAGGATTCGCCCCGCCGCGCGCACTCGATCGCCGCACAGGGCGGTATCAACGCTGCGAAGAACTACCAGAACGACAACGACTCGGTATACCGCCTGTTCTACGATACGATCAAGGGCGGCGACTACCGTGCACGCGAAGCCAACGTATACCGCCTGGCGGAGGTTTCCAACCTCATCATCGACCAGTGCGTGGCCCAGGGCGTACCTTTCGCACGCGAATACGGCGGCCTGCTGGCCAACCGCTCGTTCGGCGGCGCACAGGTATCGCGTACGTTCTATGCCCGCGGCCAGACGGGCCAGCAGCTCCTGCTGGGCGCTTATTCGGTACTCAACAAGGAGATCGCAGCCGGCACGGTGAAAAGCTATCCGCGCCATGAAATGCTCGACATCGTCATCGAGGACGGCGAGGCAAAGGGTATCATCGCCCGCAACCTCGTCACCGGTGAGATCGAGCGCCACGGTGCACACGCCGTGGTGATCGCCACGGGCGGATACGGCAACGTATTCTTCCTTTCGACCAACGCCATGGCATCGAACGGTTCGGCCGCATTCCAGTGCTACCGCAAGGGCGCCGGCTTCGCCAACCCCTGCTTCACGCAAATCCACCCGACCTGCATCCCCGTACACGGCGATCAGCAGTCGAAGCTGACGCTCATGTCGGAGTCGCTGCGTAACGACGGCCGTATCTGGGTTCCCAAGAAACTCGAAGACGTGAAGGCCATCCGCTCGGGGGCCAAGAAACCGTCGGACATCGCCGAAGAAGACCGCGACTACTACCTGGAGCGCCGTTACCCGGCCTTCGGTAACCTCGTGCCGCGCGACGTGGCTTCGCGTGCCGCCAAGGAGCGCTGCGACGCAGGCTTCGGCGTGAACGAAACGGGGCTGGCCGTATTCCTCGACTTCAAGACCGCCATCGAGCGTCTGGGCAAGGACATCATCAAGCAGCGCTACGGCAACCTGTTCGACATGTACGAGGAGATCACCGACGTGAGCCCCTACGAGCAGCCGATGCAGATCTTCCCCGCCGTACACTATACCATGGGCGGCATCTGGGTCGACTACAACCTGATGACCACCATCCCCGGCCTGTATGCCATCGGCGAGGCCAACTTCTCCGACCACGGTGCCAACCGCCTCGGCGCCTCGGCGCTGATGCAGGGTCTGGCCGACGGTTATTTCGTACTGCCCTACACCATCGGCGACTACCTCTCGCACAAGATCCAGGCTCCGAAGGTGAAGACCGACACCAAGGCCTTCGACCAGGCTGAGAAGGAAGTCAAGGAGAAGATCGCCAAACTGCTCTCGATAGGCGGCAAGCAATCGGTGGACGATATTCACAAGAAACTCGGCCACATCATGTGGGAGAACGTCGGCATGGCCCGCACCAAGGAGTCGCTCGAAAAGGCGATCACCGAGATCCAGGCACTGCGCAAGGAGTTCTGGAAGGACGTGAAGGTCGTAGGCAAGGAAAACGACTTCAACGTCGAGTTGGAAAAGGCGCTCCGCCTGGCCGATTTCCTGGAACTGGGCGAGCTGATGGCCCGCGACGCACTCAACCGCGAGGAGTCGTGCGGCGGCCACTTCCGCACGGAGCACCAGACCGAGGAAGGCGAGGCCAAGCGCGACGACGAGCACTTCGTATATGCCGCCGTATGGGAGTACAAGGGCGAGGACGCAGCCCCCGAGCTGACGAAAGAACCGCTGAACTTCGAGTTCGTACACCCCGCACAGCGCAACTACAAAGACTAACCGTTTGACGTTGTAACACTTTAATAACAAATTGAAATTATGAATTTTACATTAAAGATATGGCGTCAAAAGGACGCTAAAGCAAAGGGTGGTTTCGAAACTTACAAAGTCGAAAACATCTCGGCCGACACCTCGTTCCTCGAGATGCTCGACATCCTGAATAACAACCTGATCCACGAGGGCAAGGAGCCCGTGGCATTCGACCACGACTGCCGCGAAGGTATCTGCGGCATGTGCTCGCTGCACATCGACGGCCATGCCCACGGCCCGAGCCAGGCGGTCACGACCTGCCAGATCTACATGCGCAAGTTCAAGGACGGTGCGACCATCACCATCGAGCCCTGGCGCTCGGCGGCGTTCCCCGTCATCAAAGACCTCGTGGTGAACCGTTCGTCGTACGACCAGATCCTGCAGGCGGGAGGTTTCATTTCGGTACGCACCAACTCGGTGCCCGACGGCAACGCCATTCCGATTCCGAAGCCCGATGCCGACGAATCGATGGACGCCGCAGCATGCGTAGGTTGCGGAGCCTGCGCCGCGACCTGCAAGAACGGTTCGGCCATGCTCTTCGTCGCTGCCCGCGTATCGTCGCTCGCCAAGCTGCCGCAGGGCCGCGTGGAGGGTGCACGCCGCGCCAAGGCGATGGTCGCCAAGATGGACGAACTGGGCTTCGGCAACTGCACCAACACGGGTGCCTGCCAGGCCGAGTGCCCCAAGTCGATCTCCATCGCGCACATCGCACGTCTGAACCGCGAATTCCTCTCGGCAAAATTCGAGGACTAAGCGATCATATGCACCCGGCTTTCCCCGCTATGCGGAAATGCCGGGCAGACAAAGGGGAGGGACTGCATTGTCCCTCCCCTTTTTTATTGTATCGTTATACAAACTCCGCTTCCGGTTCTCAATATGCGCCCCGGCCATCCCCGGCCGTCGTCTGGCACCAATGCAGGGCGCGGGGAAACAGGCGGTATCATTTTTGCGGCGACGGATGAAAAACAAAACCGCAATGCCATGGAAAGAATTGTAGAATTTCCGACCGACCGCACCGTCATCTCCACCGAAAACAACGGGTTCGCAGGCGACGAACGCGACGAAACCCTGATCGACGAAAACCTCGTGGAAACCGAGATCCCGCTGGTGGACAAGATCCCGGGCGCCGTCCGGGAGACCGAAGAGGGCGACAGGCCGGTCTATGACGAAGAAGGGTACCGGAACGATCCGGGCGGAGAATAAAGCGGAGCCTGAGAACCGGCAGCCCTTATTGCGGGCGGATCGACGAAAGCCGTGCCACCTGCCGCAGGTCGAACACCCCGTAGATATTCACCACCACTGTTTCTTTCACGCCGTAGGTGATCATCACCAGCTCGGACTTAACCGACATCGCGGGTTCACGGATATAGAATGCGGTGGTCTGCCCGTTTTCCGTGCCGGAAGTCACCGGATGGAACTTCCGGTCGGCGGCAACGGCAGCCTCGGCATCCCGGACGAACTGCGCCCCGTCGCCCTCCTTAAGGGCGATGATACGGATATACTGAATATCCTCCAACAGCACGGCGAGTCCCTTGTCCCCCCGCTCTGCGGCCTGACGGCTCATCATCTGCATCATCTTCTGCTCGAGCTGCACGCTCGTGTAGCCCCCGGCCGCCGCATAACGCCCGAAGAAGTCGTTCACGGCATTGCTCTGGGCCGCAGCCAGCTGCGGAAGAAGCAGGATCAATATCAACAAAACTCGTTTCATGGTCGTTCGTATTTGGTTACATGAGCAGCGAGATGCCGAAACTGAACGTATGGCACTCCGGTCCCGCATGCTTCTTGAACAGCGGGGTTACGCCGTAGCTGGCGAAGATGCCGATGCCGTAATAGGAAACCGTTCCTCCCACACCGAACCGATAAGTTCTCAGCCCCGAGAGTTCGTACTCCACGCGCGGTTTCTTGTGGAGCGACGTCAGCTCTATTCCGAAGTCGGAGTAGGCTATGACCGACGCCTGAAAATGTTTGAACGGCTTGTAGATAAGCCGGAGCGGAATACCCAGCGACGAAGTGACGAATTTCGATTTGTCGGCGGGTTCGTCCAGCGCTACGGGCAGAAGACGGCCCTTTTCATAGCCCAAACGGATTCCCGTATCCGCAAGCCGGTAATTGTCCAAGGCAAACCGCAGATCGGTAGCAAAGTAAAGCGTCCGGCTCTTGTTCAGCGCGACCTGCACTTGCATCACCGAGGCGGCGCAATGGAACGAATCCCCCAGTTTCTGCTCCAGAAATCCTTTCTCTTCGGGAGCATAACCGCCGTAATCGACGCCGACGAGTTTCGTAAAGCCGAATTCGCCGCTGTTGAAGAAGTAGAGTTTGACACGTCCGTACTTTATCACCAAGTCCGCATCCGAATCCGTTTCCGGAGCACGTCCCAGCGTAAGGCCGAACCCGGCCACCTCGAGCACCACGCTGCCGTCGTTTCCCCCTTCGCGCAGCGTCACCAACCCGCTGTCCATCGCATCGATCCGCCGCAGCGTATCAATCCCCACCGAATCGCGGCTCACCGTTTCGACATTCAGCCGCCGGCCGTCCGCACGACGGTAGTAGCGCATCGAATCGGTATGCTGGGCCGCCGCGGGAAGCAGCGCAAACAGGAGCAGCAGCCCTGTGATTACAAGTTGTTTTTTCATGGCAATATCCGTTTTTAATCGTTTTCAATCAATTCATCGACAATCACCCCGGGATCGCTGAACTCCGAAAATGCCTGCAGGTAAACCGTCGCCTGCATGGCGACCTCCTTGTCATAGACCGCCACCCCGTCGATATAACAATAGGGCCTGCGCAGATACTCCACGCACAGGAAAAGTCCCAACACCACGGCCGCAGCCGCAGCCGCAGCCGCAGCCATGCCGCACAGCCGCAGGGTCATACGCTTTGCGGCAGGTTTGTTACCGGCAGGCCTGCGGGCTGCGGGCAAACGCTCCGCAGCAAGTCCATCCATCCCGCAGAACATCGTGCGGGCATACAGCAGGCCGGTATCCACCTCATCCTCCATCTGGAAATAGGCGCGCAGTTCGGCCTCTTCGTCGTCGGTCGTCCGTGCGTCGAAATAACGCTCCAGCAACTTTTCAATCCGTTCTTTCCGCTCTTTCATCGTCCATCATTTTTTTCAGTACCTCTCTCAATCCACTGCGGGCGCGGGAGAGAATCACGCGCACCTGCGCTTCGTCGCACGCAACCATACCGGCAATCTCATGGGTCGGGTAACCCTCGATATCTTTCAGGTGAAGCACCTCGCGCTGCCGCTGCGGCAACTCCGCCATAGCCCTGCGCACCAGATCGCGCGCCTCCCACTGCTCGGCTTCGCCTGACGACGAGCGCTCGGCCCATCCTGCCAGCACATCGTCACGCCGCTCACCGGCCCGCCGCCGGCGCAGGTTGTCGTAACAGCGGTTGCGCACGGCCGTCATCACGAAAGAAGCGATATTGCGGCAGCCGTCGAGCCGGCTGCGATCCTGCCACAACCGCTCCAACAGGTCGTGCGTCACGTCTTCCGCCTCATCGGCACAAAGCAGCAGGCTCTGTGCATAGCGGAACATACGGTCGCGCAGCGGCACCACATATCGGTCGAATTCGATTTCTTTCATTGTACTTGTAAGACGAAGCTAAAAGCCAAAACGCAACACCGGAAGGCTCAAATATCGCTTTTTTTTCGTCCGCCCCATCCTTTTTGCCCCGGATTCGCAGCGACTATTATATAGGTATGAAAAAAAATCGATGTTTTTTGCAAAAATTTAGTACTTTGTATTGCATAATACTAAAATACGTATTATATTTGCAATACCAAAGTAGTAGTAAACCGGAAATATTAACCCTAAAATACCTCTACGACTATGAAAGAGACAGTAAACGTAAATATCGGCTCGCAGGCTTTCACCCTCGACGAAGATGCTTACCGTGTACTCAGGAGTTATCTTGACGACATACGCAGCCGCCTGCCCGAATACGACACCGAAACCATGGGCGACATCGAGGTACGCATCGCCGAGATATTCCGCGAGATCGTCTCCTCTCCCATGCGCGTCATCACCCTCGACACGGTGCGCGCGGCGATGCACCAAATGGGGGCACCCTCGGACTTCGGCGAGCGCCGCGGCAACGCCGCCCCGCAGGAGGAAGAGGAGGCCGAGCCGGAAACCCGCAAGCTCTACCGCTCGCGCACCGACCGCTCGATCGCCGGCATCTGCGGAGGGCTGGCAGACTTTTTTCACATCGACGCGACGGTCATGCGGCTCATCATGCTGTTTCTGATAATCTTCGGCGGGCTTTCGATCTGGGCCTACATCATCCTCTGGATCATCATCCCCGAAGAACCCGCCCGAAAATTCAATATTAACCGTAAAAACCGATAAAACCATGGCAACGGACAAAACAAAAAAACTGTACCGGGTACGCGACGGCATCATCGCAGGCGTCTGCGGCGGACTGGCTGATTTCTTCGGGCTCGACCCGTCGCTCATACGCATCGCAACTCTAATCCTCATACTCTTCGGCGGGCTTTCGCTCTGGGTATATATCATCCTCTGGCTGATCGTACCGAAGGCTCCGAAGCGATTAACCGAATAAAGCATTATGGCTGAAGACAACGTAAAAGCGCAGATGCGCAAGGGAATCCTGGAGTATTGCATCCTCGCCATCCTTTCCCGCGAAGATTCGTATGCTCCGAAGATCATCGCCGAACTCAAAGAGGCCGAGATGATCGTGGTCGAGGGTACGCTGTACCCGATCCTCACGCGGCAGAAAAATTCGGGGCTCCTGACCTACCGGTGGGAAGAATCCCCGCAGGGGCCGCCCCGCAAATACTACACACTGACCGACAAGGGGCGTGATTATCTCAAAACGCTCGACGAGGCATGGGACGAACTCGTAGGGCAGATACAGGTCATTCGCCACGGAAAATAAAAATCAACCCTTAAATAATTACAACCATGAAAAGAATACTTTTGATCGCAGTCCTGCTGGGCACCATGATCACCGCAACCACATATTTCGTCTGCATCGCAGCCCCGTCGGTACTCTTCGGCAAGGGCATCAAAGGCAGCGGCAACATCGTCACGCGCACCATCGACGCCCCGGATTTCGACCGTGTGGATGCGGCACGCGCCGTGAAGGTCGTCATCACCGACAAGGCGACCGATAAAATCACGATCCAAGCCGACGACAACATTATGGAATACGTAGTGGTGGAGGCCAAGGGCGGACGCCTGACGGCGACCATCGACAAGTCGGTCAACAACGTATCGAACGCCGACGTGACCGTCACCGTCCCGGCCAACGGGCGCATCCGCGCACTCGACGCATCGAGCGCCGCACGGATCACGAGCGACGTCACGCTGACGGCCGACAAATTCTCGATCGACGCATCGAGTGCCGCCAGGATCGACGCGGCCGTGAAATCGACCACCTGCGCAGTGGCCGCATCGAGTGCCTCGGACATCGACGCCGCCATCGAAACCGGCACCTGCACGGTAGAGGCATCGAGCGCATCGAAGATCACCCTGAAGGGCTCCGCCGCCGAATGCAGCATCGACATGAGCTCGGCCTCGAAACTCTCGGCCGCCGAATTCGCGGTCACCGATTGCAGCGTCGACACGTCGAGCGCCGCCAAGGCTACGGTCAACTGCACGGGCACACTCCGCGCCGCCGCTTCGAGCGGCAGTTCGATCCGTTACACGGGCGACTGCAAGACCAGCATCAGCAAATCGAGCGGAGGCAGCGTAAGCAGGAAATAATTCCCCAACGGCACAACTATGAAAGAGGTTAAAAAATGCAGCATATCGGGCGTAGCGTTCACCATGGACGCCGATGCCTACCAGGAGCTGGAGAAATATCTCGACAGCCTGAAAAAGACCTACAAGGATACGCCCGACGGGGCCGAGATCGTCGCTGACATCGAAGCCCGCATCGCCGAACTGATCCTCACCACGCAGGACAACACCCGCGTGGTCGAGAAACCCCTGATCCTGAATATCATCCACCAGATGGGCTCGGTCGAGGACATCTCCGAGGAGAGTTCGGACAAAAAAGCCCCCGAAGAGCCGCGCATCCCGCGCCGCCTGTACCGCGACACGGAGAATGCCAAGCTGGGCGGCGTATGCGCCGGCATCGGCAAGTACTTCGACGTCGATCCCGTATGGATCCGGCTGGGCATGTTCCTGCCGATCCTGCTGAGCTTCCTGCACTGGATTCCGTTCATGGACTGGACGGGGTCGATGATGGGCAACCTGTTCGGTATCTTCGTCATCTGCTACGTCATCATGTGGTTCGCCGTACCGGCGGCACGCACGGCACGCCAGAAACTCGAAATGAACGGCGAAAAAATCACCGCACAGTCGATCCGCGAGACCACCGAAGCCACCGCAGGCTGCGATCCCGACGTCAGGGCCAAGCCGATCGTGGCGGAGGCCGTCTCGGTCTTCGGCAAGGTGGTGCTGATCCTGCTCAAGCTTTTCGCCGGGCTGCTCGTATTCGGGCTTATCATGGGAGCCTGCGCCCTGATTATCGGGCTGTTCGCCCTGGTCGTGGGCGGCGGAGGCATCCTCTCGCCTTTCTTCCCGCTGGGCATGACGCTGTGGGTACCTATTCTCGGCATATTTATTGTACTGATTCCCGTCATACTGCTCATTTATGTACTGATGTGCCTCATCGCTTCGCGCAAGCCCGGAGGCACGGCCGTGCTGATCATCTTCCTGCTGTGGCTCGCGAGCTTCATCGCATGCGCCTGCATCGCCATCCGCGAGGATGTGGGCGACCGGTTCCGCGCCAAGCGTAACGTGATCGAACAGGTGCTCAACACCGAAGTGGTGATCGACAACGACACGACGACGGTACAAAAGCTGCTCAAGGAGTACGAAAGCCAGAACGTCATCGAAGACGGCCAGAAGACACTGCACATCAGTATCCCGAACAAATCGATCGACATTACGATCGACAAAGACAAGGCCGGGCTGGAAGTGAAGGCCGATGGCAATCGGGTGAAGGTGGGGAAAAGCCGCAAGGCTTCCTCAGAAAAGGCGGGCCAGAGCACGCAGGCAGCCGCAGAGGCGGACGCAGACACTGCTGCGCAGGGGCAGCAGACCGAATAAGGCCACAGGCGTTAGGTAAAATAAAAAGTTTTTTCGGAACGCAGGGCGCACCCACGGGTAGCGCCCTCGTTTTTTTGAAAAATTTAAAATAATTACTACCTTTGAGGGATTTTGTGTTTAAACGAAAAACTATGGCTGGCAGCAAATGCATCGGCATTCTCACATCGGGAGGCGACGCCCCCGGCATGAATGCGGCAATACGTGCGGTAACCCGCAGCGCAATCTATAACGGCTTTACGGTAAAGGGAATCATGCGCGGATACAAAGGTCTCGTATACAACGAGATCGTAGAGTTCAAATCCCAGAGCGTAAGCAATATCATCCAACTGGGCGGCACGATTCTCAAAACGGCGCGCAGCCAGGAATTCACCACGGCCGAAGGACGTAAGGCGGCTTACGACAACATGGTCGCAGCCGGCATCAACGCGCTGGTGGTCATCGGCGGCGACGGCTCGCTGACAGGCGCAGGGATTTTCGCGCAGGAGTACAACGTGCCCATCGTAGGGCTTCCCGGGACGATCGACAACGACCTCGGGGGTACGGACTCGACGATCGGCTACGACACGGCGCTGAACACGATCGTGGAGGCGGTCGACAAACTGCGCGATACGGCATCGAGCCACGAGCGCCTCTTCTTCGTCGAGGTGATGGGACATACGGCGGGTTACCTGGCGCTGAACAGCGCCATCGCCACGGGTTCCGAAGCGGCTATCATCCCCGAAATGGACACCGAGGTCGACCAGCTGGCCGAACTCATCAACCACGGCTTCCGCAAGAGCAAGAACTCGGCGATCGTCATCGTGGCCGAAAACCCCAAGACGGGCGGCGCCACGGCACTGGCCGAACGTGTCAAGAAGGAGTTCCCGCAGTACGACGCCCGCGTCACGATCCTGGGGCATATCCAGCGCGGTGGGTCGCCGACGGCCGTAGACCGTATCCTCGCCTCGCGGATGGGCGAAGCCGCCATCGAGGCGTTCCTCGACGAACAGCGCAACGTGATGATCGGCATCCAGAACGGCAAGATCGCCTACGTCCCTTTCGCCAAGGCGACCATGCACAACAAGGGCATCGACCGCAATTCGCTCGACCTGGTAAAGATACTCTCCATATAATTTCACAACAGACAACCCCGAACTTACCGAATGAAACGTGTTATCGGCATCGGCAATGCCCTGACGGACATGCTGGTCAACCTGGAATCAGACTCCGTGCTGGGTCGCTTCAAACTCGCCAAAGGCTCGATGAGCCTCGTGGATACCAAACTGCAGACCGAAATCTCGAAATCCGTGGCAGGACTGCCCTACTCGCTCTCGCTCGGCGGTTCGGCCGGCAACACCATCCGCGCCATGGCCAAACTGGGCTGCCAGGTCGGGTTCATCGGCAAGGTCGGACAGGATACGACGGGCGACTTCTTCGTACAGGCACTCGAAAACCTGGGCGTGGAGCCCGTAATCTTCCGTGGTTCGAAACGTTCGGGCAAGTGCGTATCGCTCATCTCGCCCGACGGCGAGCGGACGATGGTCACCTACCTCGGCGCGGCGCTCGAACTGACCGCCGCGGAGATCGACCCGGCGATCTTCGACGGGTACGACTGCCTCTATATCGAAGGTTACATCGTCCAAGACCACGACCTGATCCGCATGGCTGCCCGCACGGCCAAGGAGTGCGGGCTGAAGGTCGCCATCGACCTGGCCAGCTTCAACATCGTGGCCGAAAACCTCGAATTCCTGCGTAACCTTGTCAGGGACTATGTCGACATCGTTTTCGCCAATGAGGACGAAGCCAAGACGTTCGCCTGCGAGGCGGAGCCGCTGAACGCCCTGCAATGCATCTCGGAAATGTGCGAACTGGCCGTGGTGAAAATCGGCATCAAGGGCGCCATGATCAAGCACGGCGACGAGGTGGTGCATGTCGGCATCCTGGCTGCGGCAAAACGCGTCGACACGACGGGCGCCGGGGATTTCTACGCCGCGGGGTTCCTCGCAGGGCTTTGCGAGAACCTCTCGCTGCGCCAGTGCGGCACGATCGGCGCCATCACGGCGGGCAAAGTCATCGAAGTCGTCGGGACTACCTTCGGCGAAGAGGCATGGGAGGACATCTCGCGCCTGGTGAACAAGGTCAGGAACGAGAAATACCTGTTCTGATCCGTAAAACCGGAATGAAGAAAGCGGCCTTATGGGCCGCTTTCTTCATTCCAAAGGCAGGAACCGAACCTGCAACACCCATAAAATCGGAATTTATTGTTATTTTTACGACACAAAACACCGGCGGCATGGACAAAATATGGACTTCGGCCAAAGTCAAAATCAGGAACCGGCTGGACTTTATCCGTTACGGCCAGCGAATCGGCTACATCAATATCGTCGCGATCGTCATAGACCTCGCCATTCTGCTCTATTCGGCCATCGACTACCAAACGCTGATGCAAACCGGCAACCTGTTCCTTTTCCTGTTCCTGGTCTTTACGACCCTTATCTGGCAGACGGTCTGTTTCGTAAAGGATTTCTACGCCTACACGCATAAGACGGCGTACTACAACCTCCAAGACATCTACCGGCACAAGACTCCGGAGGCAGCCGACGAGTTGGACGAGATTTATACCGCCGCCCCGATCGCCTTTCCGGGCACCGTATTGCGGCACGGCGACAACATAGACCGCTTATTGCAGGGAGACCGTCCCATCCATGCGATACTATGCACCGACAAGGAAAAGCGGGTGTTGAAATACATAAAGAATTACCGGGACATCCTGCTGCCGTTCCTCAATGGCAAATGGCACGAAATGAAAAACAGGAATGGCAGTTTTTACAACGAGCGCAAACTGTGCATGGCATCCGAATTCGGGGAAAGCGGCGGCCAATGGTACGTCCGGGTATGCAAAGGCTGTTACTACAACTCCTACCTGACGAACGTAATCTATGCGAAAAAACTCTCCCACCAAAGCGGTTGGGGCATGACCCCTCCCGCAAACATTGCCAACTACCCGGTACGCCGGCTCGAAAAATCGGTCATGAGCGACCACATCGGCATTTCGACACTGGCCGTCACAACCGACGGATATGTCATTATCCTCCACCAGAACGACAAGGCCCTCACTTCGACAGACCGCCTGACACCTTCGGGATCGGGATCGGTCGACTTCAGCGATTTGCGTCCGGACTCCGATTTCAGGGAGACGTTGAAAGCCGCAGCCGAGAGGGAGCTGCGCGAAGAAACCAACCTCCCGGCAAGCCAGATCGGACACACGGAGGTCATCGGCTTTTACCGCGACCTGGGGCGCGGCGGGAAACCCGAGTTCTGCTGCCTGACCCGGCTAAACGCCAGCTCGTTCGAAATAGCCGAACTGGAACCCAGCTGCGAGGAACAGCGGGACGATTTCGAAACCTACCAGATACTGGGGGAAACGGGAGCATTGGACGGAAAAGATTTCGGGCGGTTTTCGGACATGGCGCTCAACCTCTCGCCCGGATGCGAAGAAGAGCACCCCTCATTGGCGCTCTACATGTGCTACATCATGCTTTGCCGCTATTTCGGCAAGGAAATCCCCGTACGCAATTAAAGCACAGCTCAATGGCCGGCACGGGAGAAAAGCCCCCGGCTGATCTCGTAACGCATACGAATCAGCCACAATGATTTACGGGGGGACATCGTCAGCGAAAGCAACAGCGTAGCCGCCCATTTCATACATTCCAGCACAACGGCTTTCGGATAACGGCGGTAGATGCACGCCCGCAGGCGCTGGCTCACGCCGACGTTGTAGCAAAGGCGGCGGAAATAGTCCTCGGTGAGTTTCCCGGGCGGGATAATATGCCACATGACGGCATCGGGGACATACCAGCATGTCTCGCCGCCGCGCATCATGCGTTCGAAGAAATCGTTTTCCTCGCCACCGATCAGCATCCGTCCCACACGCCCCAGCGAGGGGTCGAACCCGCCGTATCGGGCGGTTGCGGAGCGGCGGAAAGCCATGTTGCCTCCCCCGGGAACACGTCCGGCAGGAAAAGGCCGTACGGCATGGCCGAAATCCATCGGGTTGGCGACAGGCAGTTCGGTATATTTCGACATCCACGCCGGACGTCCCGAGACATACTCGGCAATGATGCGCCCCCCGGCCACGACGGCATCGGGATGTGCATCGAAGAATTCGACATACGCCCGGATAAACCCCGCATTGATACGTTCGTCGTCGTCGATGAAGGCCATGTAGGGCGCCGAAGTTTCCGCGATCCCCCGGTTGCGGGCATAGGAAACCCCCGGGCCGGTCTCGGTCACCATGCGCAGGTTGAGCGCCGGATACCGTGCCGCGAAGGCCGCGAACCGGGCGGGCGTATCGTCCGTCGAATTGTTGTTCACCACCACGCACTCCCACTCCCCGGCGGGCATGTCCTGCCGCACGACGGATTCGAGCGCCGCGAGAAGCTGCCCGGCACGATTATGCGTCGGGATTATGAGCGAGAGGCGGATCATCGTGCGAATGTAGCAATTTATCCGTAAAAAACCGTTATATTTGCACAAATTATAAGCGATACGACTATGCACAATCTGTTTCGTACCCTTTTGCTGCCCATAGCGGCCCTGTTTGCCGTGACGGCGGTCTCGGCGCAAAACGTAAGCTGGAAAAGCACCGTGGAGCACCTCGACGGCGACATGTACCGGATCGTACTCGAAGCCTCGATCCCCGCGCCTTACCATATGTATGACATGGGGCCCTATGAAGGCGGGCCCAATGCCACGACGATCACCTTCACCGCGGGTGCCGGGGCTACGCTCGAGGGCGGCGTAGAGCAACTCTCCACTCCCGAGCGCCACTACGACAAGACCTTCGAGATGGAGATCGGCACCTTTGCCGGCAAGGCGCTCTTCGCCCAGCGGGTGAAGCTCGCGGCCGAAAAGGCCACCGTCACGGCCCAGCTGGAGTGGATGATCTGCGACGACACGAGCTGCATGCCGCCCGAGGATACGGAAATGACGATCGACCTGACGGCACAGGCCGGCGCAGCGACGGCATCGGCCGCCACGCCGCAGGATACGGCCCCAGCCGGGACTGCGGACAAGGCCGCCGTTGCGGAAGCCCCGGACAATGCCGGCGGAGGCTCGGCACAGGCCGCAGCGGAACCTGCGCAGAAAGACGCCGCAGGCGGAGGCTCGCTGTGGGCGTTGATCATCGAGGCGATCCTGTGGGGTTTCGCAGCCTTGCTGACCCCCTGCGTATTCCCCATGGTGCCGATGACCGTATCGTTCTTCATGAAAAGCTCCGGCAGCCCCGCGATGGGACGTTTCCGCGCCGGCATGTACGGGTTCTTCATCGTCGCGCTCTACACGCTGCCGATAGCCGCGATCATCGTCATCACACGCATCGTCGGGGGCGATGCCGTGACGGCCGATATCTTCAACTGGCTGGCGACGCACTGGCTGCCCAATATCCTTTTCTTCCTCGTATTCATGGTATTCGCCGCATCGTTCTTCGGGGCGTTCGAAATTACCATGCCCTCCTGGATGGTCAACAAAACCGACAGCAAAGCCGACTCGAAAGGTCTGGCCGGCATCTTCTTCATGGCCCTGACCCTCGTGCTGGTATCCTTCTCCTGCACGGGCCCGATCGTAGGTTCGGTGCTTATCAAATCGACGTCGGGCGAATTCTGGAGCCCGATCGTCACCATGATGGCGTTTTCCGTCGCCTTCGCGCTTCCCTTCACCGTCTTCGCCTTCTTCCCGTCGATGCTCAAGAAGCTGCCCAAAAGCGGCGGATGGCTCAACTCGGTGAAGGTCGTACTGGGATTCATCGAGGTGGCGCTCGGCATGAAGTTCCTCTCTGTCGCCGACCAGACCTACCACTGGGGGCTGCTCGACCGCGAGATATACCTCGCCGTATGGATCGTGACCTTCTCGCTCCTGGGACTTTATCTGCTGGGAAAAATCAAATTCGCGCATGACAGCGATACGCCCTATCTGGGCGTAGGCCGCCTGGCACTGGCCATCGTCACCTTCTCGTTCGTCGTATACCTGATCCCCGGCATGTGGGGCGCCCCGCTCAAAGGCCTCTCGGGCTACCTGCCGCCGCTGCATACGCAGGATTTCGTGATCGGGAAGGAAGCGCAGGCCCCTTCGGGCACAGAAGCGCGCATGCTGCTGACCGTCGAGGGACAGAAACCCAAGCACAGCGATTTCCTGCACCTGCCCCACGGCCTCGAAGGATTCTTCGACCTGAAAGAAGCCGAGGCCTATGCCGCAAAGGTCGGCAAACCGCTCTTCATCGACTTCACGGGGCACGGGTGCGTCAACTGCCGCGAAATGGAAGCCCGCGTATGGGCAGACCCGCAAGTGCTCGACATCCTGCGCAACGACTACGTGATCGTGGCGCTCTACTCCGACGACAAAAAAGTGCTTCCCGAGAGCGACTGGGTAACGACCGACGCGGGAAAGGTGCTTAAAAGCCTCGGCAAGATAAACTCGTATTACGCCCTGAAAACCTACGGGGTAAATGCCCAGCCTTACTACGTGCTCCAGGGACGGAACGGGAAACAACTCGTGCCGCCCCGCGGATACGACCTCAACGTCGACAATTTCGTGGGATTCCTCAAGAGCGGCGTCGAAGCCTACAACGCCCAAAAATAAGGGCTGCGACGGCAAAAAATCAAGCACTGCGACAGCAAAAAAGCCTGCGACTTTCCGGTCGCAGGCTTTTTCACATCCACCGTCCGCACATCAGTCCGCGAACTCGTCGAACATCGTCGTACTCAGGTATTTCTCGGCACGGTCGGGAAAAACCACCACGATATTTCCCCGTTCGATACGCTGCGCGGTGCGCACGGCCGCCAGCATCGCGGCGCCACTGCTCATACCGGCGAAGATCGCCTCCTTGGCAATAATCTCCCGCGCCATGGCGATCGCCTCCTCGCTCTCGACCATCTCCTGCATGTCTATCTGCGCAGGATCGTAGATGTCCGGGACGATAGCTTCCTCCATATTCTTCAACCCCTGGATATAGTGGCCGCGGATCGGCTGTGCGCAGACGACCCTGATATCGGGCTTCATCACCTTCAGGAAACGCGAAAGCCCCATCAGCGTCCCCGACGTACCGATCGCACAAACCAGGTAGTCGATCTTGCCGCCTGTCTGCTGCCATATTTCCAGTGCCGTAGACTGGTAATGCGCCAGGTAATTGCCCGCATTGGCAAACTGGTCGGGCATGAAATATTTGTCGGGGTCGCCGGCCACCTTGCTGCGGGCCAGGCGGATCGCCCCGTCGGTTCCCTCCTCGGCGGGCGTAAGGATCACCTTCGCACCATAGGAACGAATTATTTTACGCCGCTCGACCGACACGGCGCTGCTCATCACGATCTCCACGGGATATCCCTTGACGATGCCGACGATAGCCAGGCCGATGCCCGTATTGCCCGACGTCGGTTCGATGATCGTCTTGCCGGGCGTGAGGCGCCCGTCCTGTTCGGCCTCCTCGATCATCCGGAGCGCAATGCGGTCTTTGATGCTGCCCGTGGGGTTGAAACCTTCGAGTTTCGCATAGATATTGACGTTCGGGTTGGGGCAAAGCCGGTTGATCCGCACCATCGGGGTTCCCCCGATAGTACCCAAAATATTCTTTTTTACCATAAATCGACCTAATTAACCGCGTAAAGATAATCATTTCCCCGGAATAGCGGCAATCCGCCCGCTCGATTCCGCGCCGTACGGTCGCCCCAGAACGCAGAGGTGCCCGCACAATCGTTGTGCAGGCACCCCAGTCCTCATCGGGAACGGTTATTTTTCCGGCTTCCCGTGTTCGTCGAAAGCGGCCTTGATCTCGGCCTCCTTCTTTGCACGCTGCTTGGTATCGGGGGCTTCGCCCTCCTTGACCAGCTCATTCACTTTACGTTCGAAATTCTGCTCGCAGGGCGTGCAGGTCGTCTCTTTGTTTTCCATAGGTACGAATTTTGGCATATTACGTACGTTTCCCTGCAAAATGCACACCGAAGTTGCCTCGGTTCGCATCTACCGATTATATTTGTATACCCGAAACAAAATAATCATGAAAACCTGCAAACTACTCCTGCTCGCACTTTGCTGCGGCTGCGTCTCCGCATCCGCAGCCGGCAAGGCCGGCTCTGAGGCACCCCGCATCGTCAACATCGTCAACTTCATCCGCAATATCGAACCGCGCAGCGAAGAGATCACCGAAACGGTACTCTACGAAACCGTCGCACGGCAGGCGGCACAGCTCGCCGAATACGGGCTCCCGGCCACGTTCCTGCTGCAATACGACGCGCTGATCAATCCCCGCTACCGGCAACTGCTGACACAGGACGTCTATCCCGGCACCGAGGTGGGCGGCTGGTGGGAGATCACGCAGCCCCACGTGGAAGCCGCAGGGCTCAAGTGGCGCGGCCGCTACCCGTGGGACTGGCATGCCGACGTGGGCTTCGCAACGGGGTACACACCCGAAGAACGCCGCAAACTGGTGGACGTCTACATGGAAAAATTCAAAGAGGTATTCGGCAAATACCCGACGGCCATCGGGTCATGGTTCATCGACGCCTATACGCTCGGGTACATGTACGACAAATACGGCATCGTCGCTTCGTGCAACTGCAAAGACCAGATAGGTACCGACGGCTACACGCTGTGGGGCGGCTACTGGAACCAGGCTTATTATCCCAGCCGGGTCAATGCCTACATGCCTGCTCAGACCCGCGAGGGACAGATCCCCGTCCCCGTATTCCGCATGCTGGGCAGCGACCCGATCTACCAGTACGACAACTGCGTGGGCGGAGCCTTGCAGGGGGTGATTTCGCTGGAACCCGTCTACGGCGACAGCGGCGGCAGCCGCCAGTGGGTCGAGTGGTTCTTCCGGTCGATGTTCGAAGAACCCTGCCTCGCATTCGCCTACACGCAGGCCGGGCAGGAAAACTCCTTCACCTGGGGCAGCATGGAGAAGGGGCTCGACATCCAGATCCCGCTGCTGGCAAACCGTTTCCGCAAGGGCGAAATCCGTGTGGAGACGCTCACCCGGTCGGGCGAATGGTTCCGCGAGAATTTCCCGGTAACGCCCCCGACGGCCGTCACGGCACTGACCGACTACCGTGAAAAGGATCGTAAAACCGTATGGTACAACAGCCGTTACTACCGCACCAACCTGCTATGGGAGGGCGGCGCATTGTGCATCCGCGACATCCACATGTTCGATCAGCGGATGGAGTCGGACTACTACCGCAAAGCCGGCACCACCAACCAGTGCGTCTACACGACGCTGCCCGTCGTGGACGGCTGCATGTGGAGCACACGGGAGAAGCTGGCCGGGCTGCGGGTCATGCGGCGCACTGCCGACGGAAGTCTGGCCCAAGCGCAGGGCGGCACCCCCGCCGTAACGGAAAAGGGCAAGGGCAAATTACTCGTGGAGTGGCCGATGGACGACGGACGGAAGCTCACGATACTGCTTTCGGAAGAAGGGATGGAGATCGCCGTCCCCGGCAAAGGCCCCGACTGGATGCTGGAGCTGACCGCAGCACCCGGTGCAGCGTTGCCGTTCACGGCGTTCGGGGCAAGGCGGATCGCCGCAGTCCAAAAAGGGTTCGCCTACGCATTCGATTGCACGAAGGGCACCATTGCGACCGACGGCACCTCCGCGGAAAGCATATTCGTCCTGCATCCTTCAAACGGAAAGATCTCGCTGAAATTCAAATAACGACGCAACGGTTTCACCAGCCGGCGGCCTGCCCCGGGATCGGGACGGGCCGCCGGTGTTTAAAACCGTTCCGGGAATGCGGTATTCCCGCAAATTTTCGTTAGCTTTACGACATGGGAGCCGTCACTAACCGACGTCGTCCGCACAATCATGAAAGTATACAAATCGCCTCTCCCGGAAAATTCGCGGATCATCCGCTACCCCGACGCCAATTATCGCGACTGCTTCCGCTGCCGCCTGCAAAATCCGGGGAAAGTATCCCCGAATCAGGTGATGGCGGCATTCTGGACGACCAGCCCGGCATGGCTGAAGTTTCTCTTCCGGCTGCGCGACCTGCTGGTCAAGCCCTTCGGGCTGAAAACCGGGGAGGGGCCCAGCCGGGAAAAACTGGAAGAAGCCCTCGATAACGGCGAGAGCTACGGTTTCATGTCCCTCGCCGAAAGGACGGCCGACGAAACGATCGTCGCCCTGGACGACAAACACCTGGTGGCCTACATGTCCATCTACATCGAAGGCGGCCAAGTCTTCGCGAGCACGGTCGTGAGATACCACAACAAACTGGGAGTGGTCTATTTCAACCTCATCCGTCCGTTCCACGTCCTCGTCGTGAAAAACCTTTTCAAACAGATGATGCGCGAACGCGGATTCTGACACGGAGTTATTCCCGCGTTACCCGTAAACACCGCCGGCCATGAAACCGAATGCCATATTACTCGGAATACTGCTCTTCCTGTCGCCGGCCGCCCTCGGAAATAACGCAGGCGACGATACGGATGCGCTGCTGATCGCCGCCACATATATCGGCGACGGGAACGGGACGATCTACCGCGGATACGGCACCAACCCGCTGGATGCAATATATACGTTCAAAAACGGCAGAATCTACAAAGGCGACGGCAGGTTCACCCTGTCGCTCGACGCCCTGTATACGATAAGGGACGGGAGGATTTTCGAGGGCAACAACATCTGGCCCTACGATGCCGCATACTCCATCGTCGGCGAGCGGATATACCGGGGCAACGCCACGTTCGCCTCGTGGTTCGACGTATTGTTTACGGTAAGGGACGGACAGTTTTACAAAGGGGACAGTTCGTTCATCCTCGACATAGCCTACACCGTCAGGGACGGCCGGGTTTACGAAGGTCGCGGGGAGTTCGCAAATACGCTATTCGATGTGCTGTATACGATCGAATACGGGGGTTATTAAGCATCGGAGGAAATCCCGAAGCAAGTAATTTACAGACCGGGGTCTTAGAATATACCTTTCGTCTGCGGAATACAGTCCACCTCCTTTTTAAGGGCCGCAACCGTTTTAAAACCCACAAATCCCCATGCCCTTGCATCTTCAAGCGTATTCATAAACAAAAGATTTTAGTACAGGCCCATAGTAAATCCGAACAGCCATTGGTTATCAATCAACTACATCCAATCCCAAACATAAAAACAGGGGTCGGATTTTTCAATCCGACCCCTTTGGTAGCGGGAGGAGGATTTGAAGTATCCTTTTCCCGCTTTTTTGTGGCCGTGAATATCAACACTTTACATTTTGGTCGGAAGTCACTCGATAGCATTTTTGTCCCGAATCTGTCCCGGAACACAATTAGTTATACTCTTGATTATTAGAGGTATTAAAATATTTTTTCTTAACATAAACTCTACCCACCCAAGCCTTTTTACCATAATCATAGCTTTTATCAATCCACCCTCTCACGGGGAGAGTGCCCGCAGAAGATTGCTGAAGGATAGTGAAAAGTTCAACATTATACGGTCTCGGTATATACCCTACACATTTTTCATCAAAATTATATACTCCTACTGCCTCGGAGTCATACTGATTATCCGGGTCAATCATTAAATACCCTCCGGAAAATGATTCAAGTTCATCATCAGTCAGCTTCCGATATTTCATACCAACAATATGATATTCGACCTCTTCAGAATTATCGGTATTTAATTCGGGAGCATCTTGTATACCATACTTATGGAGCGCAAAAAACACCAATACGAGTAATAAAATAATAATTGCAGGAATTGCCCAACTCCAGCCTTCGGGTATCCCCAGAGTATTCAATAATGCCACTACAACGACATAACCAATGATGCCAACAAGCAGATAACCCAATAGCTTATCCATATCTACGTTAATATTTAGGAATAACCATCGTCTGGAGACCAAAGAAAACTATTTTGCAGCGGCACATCCGGCATCGTCTTCCGTGCGGGCAGTGCGACTCCCCGATGACGTCAGGCGGTCGATTTTCTGGTACATATCAGCAATCAACTTGCCCTGCTCTGAATTCATTCTCTGCTGATCCGCAATCGTCCCCTGCTGGGAACTGACTGTTTCGATTAGTAACACCAATTTGTCAAATACCTCGCGAGGAACTTCTACGTTGGGCAGTAATATTTCTTTGCTGCCAACAAGCATATTTCCATTACCGGATAAAAGCCAGTCAATATTAAGCTGCGGAAATTCACAGATTATTTTCTGTAACTTATCTCCTCCGATACCTTTAGATATGTTATTTACATAGCCATTTGAAAAACCAAGTAGCTTTTCAAATCTACCTTGACTTAATCCTTGCGATTTTATAAATTCTATAAGTCGTTCTTTTACTGATGATTGCATAATGAGGCTGATTAATCATGTAACTTTATACAGAAATTTCTCGGTGAATATTTTGGTTTACACAGAGATTTCTCTATATTTGCATTTGTAAATAACAATGTTAATAACAAATGTAGAGAAATTTTCCACCATTTCAAACACAATCCTATGCAAAACAGAAAATCAACTGCAACCCCGGCGTACAGTATGCCGCAATGCGAAACCCGCTACCTGCGGGGGAAGGAAACCAAGATGGTTCAGAGCTACCCCAACAACGTGAGGCTGGTCGTGAACCTCGACACGGAGGAGAGCCGCCTGATGATCGGCAACCGCCTGTTGGGCATCTACAACGGGACAGACATCGAAAAGATGCGGCGTATAACATCGGCCGCCGAAAGTCTGTCCCTGACAATAGGGCATCGGAGTCCTGACCGTGTCCGCATCCTGTCGTGAGATAGTACCGGACGCAGAGGGCGGCCAACTTTTAATCTGGCGATTAGATTTTCGCCGCCCTCTTTTTCCACCGAATCAAAAATTTAAAAAATATATGGAACAAACCAAGACATTCATCGAGTTCTGGCGGGGGCTGGACATCCACAGTCGGGAAGAACTCCGGACAGTAGGCGCAAAGATGCTCTTTGTTGCGACCTCGACTTTCAACGCCTACGGGTGCGGCGCCCGGCAAGTCCCGCTGTCCAAGCGCGAGGCGTTGGCAAAATTCATCGCCGAGAAGTACCAAATCAACGTAACATTTTAAACGACAGAACCATGCAAACTATCATATTGATTATCCTCGCCTGTATAACGGGTTTTCTCGACTTCCTCATTCTGCTCTACATTGCAAAATCACTGTTGCAAGCCCGTGCAGATGACCGGCAAGGACTGATCCCCACCCTCATCTGTTTTATCCTGAACACAATCGTCGCCGTAGCGCTCATCCTCAAACTCTGGTAGCCATGTATTGCGACAAAGACAATCGGGAACACTACGCCATAATGGATCTCGACAAAGAGCTGTTAGAAACGATACGCCGCGCGCTCACAATGTACCGCTGCGGTCTGTATGAAGGCATACAAGAGGAAAAACGCCCGCGAATCAAAGAAGATTTCCAGCAACAGTACGATAGGGCCGGCATAATCGTCGAACACATCGAATCTTTATAACCAAATCGGGGGGGGGATTTCCCAAAGGGGGAAAGTCCCGCCAGAAACACCGCGCAAATGATACCTGAATACGTCATAGACCAAATACTATCCAAAGACATCGTCTCTATAATCGGGGGCGAAGGAGTAAGTCTGAAGAGGGCCGGCGTCAATTACGAATGCTGCTGTCCCTTTCACAAGGAAAAGACACCTTCGTTCAAAGTGTCCCCGGTAAAGGGAATCTTCACCTGCTTCGGATGTAGTGCGAAAGGCAATGCCATATCTTTCGTGATGATGCTCTACAACATGACGTTCCCCGAAGCGGTGGAGTATTTGGCAAAAAAACTCAACATCGAATATAAGGCCGAGGAGCTGACTCCTGAGCAAAAAGAGGCCCGGTTCCGCCGTTCTCGTATTTTCGAAATCAATCAGATTGCCCTCGAATATTTCCGTGAAAGTTACAAGCAATCACTCCCAGCCCAAAAATACGCAACAAAGGAGCGAGGGTTCAAAGAGGAGACGATCGACAATATGCTGATCGGCTTCGCCCCGTACAAAGGCGGATTCCGCGAATATGCCACACAAAAAGGGTACAAGGAGCAACTACTGATCGACGCTGACCTCGTCCGCCGAAGCGAACGCGACGGCTCCCTGTACGATACTTTCCGCGGGCGGCTGATGTTCACCATACGCGACCGGACAGGAAACATCGTCGGCTTCTCCGGTCGTCTTATGGATAAGGAGAACCCCAAAAAGCTCCCGAAATACATCAACACGGGTGACACGGCGGTCTACAAAAAAGGTGAGCATCTGTTCGCATACTTCGAGTCGGCACGTCAGGCTGCGGCCGTCCGCACAATGAATCTCGTCGAGGGGAATCCCGACGCTATCCGCATGCACCAGATCGGCGTAGACAATACGGTCGCCCCGCTCGGCACTGCCCTCACACCAAAGCAGATCGAACTCATAAAGAAGGTCGCCGACACCGTAATCATCATCGGAGACATGGATGATGCCGGGCAGAAGGCCGTTGTCAAAAACGCCGAAACCATGCTCCGCGAAGGGCTGGCCGTGCGGGTCATGGAAATCAAAGACAACTACAAAGACCCTGACGATTATTTCCGGCAATATTCAAAGGGGTACGAAGAATTGTTGAGCAATTCCACAACAGACTTTATCCCGTGGCTCTGCGCTCACAAAATGGAAGGCAAGAACTCCCAGACCGAGCAGATCGCCGTCATATCCGAAGTTTGTCAGCTCTTGGCTCTATGCCGCGACGAAAGTACGGTCAACATGTATCTGGACATGTTTGCGCGTGAGTACAAGAACCGCAAGATATGGACGGCAGAGCTACAAAAAATCCAACTCGAACGGGAACGAGCGCAGCGAAAAAAGGAAGAAAGCTATTCCGAGGACATGATTTCGGAATACGGGTTCTATATCTCACACAATAGTTATTACGGTGCCGGACGAGGAAATGCCGATGTCCGCTGGTCGAACTTCATCCTCGAACCGATCGTCCATGTCAAAGACGACCAGAACGCCCGGCGTCTGTTCCGGATGCGGAACGACAAAGGAGAGGAAGCAGTCATCAAACTCGATCAGCGTTCGCTCGTATCGTTTGCCGACTTCCGCATCCGTACGGAATCGAAAGGCAACTACATCTGGGAAGCCGGACAGGGCGAACTGACCAAACTCAAAAAATACCTGTTCGACGGGACTCCCTCAGCCGACGAAATCAAACAGCTCGGATGGCAGAAACGGCACCAAATATACGCATGGGGAAACGGCGCAATGGATGAAGGGCACTTCGTCAAAGCTAATGATTTCGGCTTGGTGAACGTCCGCGGGCAGCTTTTCTATTTGCCGGGATGTTCCAAAGATACGGCAGACGATCCGCAAAGCTACCAATTTCAGCGGCGCTTCGTCTATGCAATTACCAATGACATAACGCTCAACGACTACGCGACACGACTCATCGAGGTGTTCGGCGATAATGCGAAGGTCGGACTCTGCTTCCTGATCGCGTCGCTCTTCCGGGATCTCGTCGTGAATGTCACGACATCATTCCCGATTCTGAACCTCTTCGGCCCCAAAGGTTCGGGGAAATCCGAACTCGCCCACTCGCTGACATCGTTTTTTATCCCGTCCTATATAGCGCCGAACATCAACAATACGACGAAAGCGGCGCTTGCCGAGGCCGTGGCCGAGGTGTCTAATGCGATCGTCCACATCGACGAGTACAAAAACACGCTCGACATCGAGAAACGGGAATTCCTGAAGGGCTTATGGGACGGTGCCGGCCGCTCCCGCATGAACATGGACAACGATAAAAAGCGGGAAACTACGGCCGTGGATTGCGGCGTGATACTGAGCGGGCAAGAAATGCCGACAGCAGACATTGCTCTTTTTTCCCGACTGGTATTTCTCACCTTCTCCAAGACGACCTTTTCCGATGACGAGAAAAGGAGGTACAACGAACTCAAGCTGATCGAAAAGCGCGGCCTGACCCACCTAACTGGGGAGCTGCTCAAGCACCGCAATCAGTTCCGCAGTAATTACCGCCACATGTACGACGAAACCGCCGCCGACTTCTCCGTGGCATTCGTAGGCAAAATCATCGAGGATCGCACCTTCAGGAACTGGGTGTCGATCACCGCGGCTTTCCGCAGCATCGAGCATCTGCTTCACCTGCCTTTCACATACACCGAAATACTCCCAATGGTCACAAGGATGTGCGAAACGCAGAATCTCAAGACCAACGAAAACAACGAACTCGCCGGATTCTGGGAAACGGTCGATATCCTTGCATCATCCGGAAAAATATGGATCGGCGTGGACTACCACATCAAAGCGTCCACGAAAAAAGGAATTCCGATCAAAGAATCAAAAACGCCACTGGAGCTACCGGAAGGGGCACGCTACCTATCCGTATCATTCCTCCGTATATCGCAGCTATACGCCAAGGAAAGCCGAGATTCCGAAAGCAAAAAGATACCCCGTGACTCGCTGAAATACTATCTGGAACATAGCCGGGAATTCCTCGGCACAAAAAAGGCCGAGCGTTTCAAAGTCATCCAGAACCCGACAGGATTCGTCCCGGCCGGAGACGCAGCTACAGGGCGAACAACAACGGCAATGCTCTTCGACTACAAAATGATCTGCGAGAATTACGGCATCGACCTCGACACCTCACGGAGTTACACAGACAATCCAGACGAACAAGACGATCCGGAACCTTTCACCCCTACGCAACTATCATTTTAATCACCTAATATTCAATCCTATGCAAAACAACAAATCAAAACAGAAACAGGCGGAAAAAGAAACCCCGACTAACTGGCAGCGCATCGAAATGGTCATCCAACAATCGAAAATGACCGCTAACGCATTCGCACGACACATCGGCTTGCCCCGCGGTGAAAACCTTTATCAGATCAAAAAGGGAAATAATGGAATCTCGCTCGATGTAGCCACCCGCATCTGCCAACATTACCCCGAAATCGACAAGCTCTGGTTGCTGACGGGCGACGGACAGATGCTCCGCGATGACGCGCCCGCCGGGCCGTGGGCGAATATCGGAACGCCGAACAGCGAGGCATTTATAGGCTTTGCGGCGGCGCTGATACTCCCGGAGTTAGTGAATAAACCCGAATGCCGCGACCCCTATACTATGGCCGTGGAGCATGCAAAAAAACTTATGGCGGCACTTGCAAAGAAAGGAGGGGAACAATGAGTTTTCAAACCTCATGTATGGTACTCGTTCGGGATGAGCAGCAGCAAATCAAACTCGAAAAGTGGGTGAAAGGTATCGGCAGGCAAATTATTGGAGGAAGGCAAGATTGGTCTAACTTTTTTCTGGCCGACACAGACCAGACATGCTTTTGGCTGCAACTCGACGAAAATGATCTGGGATTGTTTGACCAAGACTTTTACAACTGCGACGAAAATATCGAAATGTTCAAGGCACTGGCGGCCATGAACAGAGACAACGACCGCGAGCAATGGTTCGTCGCTCACGCCGTCATCCGCTTCGAAAGGCTGAAAGATACCGTACAGACTGAAACCGGGGAACGGCTGATTATGGCCGGTGAATGGTTCAAGGTTCTGATACCACGGGCCAGCGACATCCGGGCTAAATGGATGGCAGCAGTAGCACCGAAGCAACTGTGCCACAAAGCTACCAAAGACGAAATCATCGAACATTTTAACCGAAAGAAACTATGAAAAGCATCGGTTTTCTCGAAGAATTGCAGCGCGAAGTCGTTGCGCGGCACAAGACGGAAACACGTCGGCTGACAGACCCGCAGCCAGACGATTATTTGCTCAATCCTCGCGGCGATTTCATCCTTCCAGATGGTAGTCGCGCAGACCTTCTTGCTCGCCGCCGTCTCGTTCGTCCCCGGTACAAGGTCGGCGAAGTTATCTTTATCAAAGAGCCGTACATTCCGCACCCTTTGGGTCTTGATAGAGTATTTTACAAATACGATCCGGCAGACATTCAAGCCCTGCAAGAACTCGGATATGGAGAATACCTTGACAAACCCGGATTCTGGCGAAATAAGCAATCCATGCCGGCGCGGATGGCCCGCTACTTCCTTCGGATAACAGCCCGGCATGGCGAACGGCTACAAGACATCACCGAAGAAGCTGCAAAGCGAGAGGGAGTACGACCGTTTACCTCCATCGAGGGGCATTACGTCCACTATTGCCCGGAACTACATTTTACCAAAGAAGAACTCGTAGACGGCTATCCGCATTGTAGCAACGCAATCGCCAGTTTCCAGACTCTAATGGAAAGGCTCGAAGATCGCGGAATTTGGGAAAAGAACCCCTTTGTGTGGGTGTATAACTTCGAATTTACAACCGAATTAACAGCCGCCGAACGTCGGCACTACAACCTTCCAAAACAATGAGCGGCAACAATAGCAAAAAGATAGCCTTCAACTACTTCGGTGGCAAGTTTTCTTTTATAGAATATCTCTACGAGAATTTTCCACCGAAGTTCACTCACCTCGTCGATCTCTTCGCGGGATCGATGGTCGTATCATTGAACTACCGAGGCAATGTCATTCGGACAGCCAACGAAATAAACGGCGAAATAACCAACTTCTTCGAGCAGCTCCGCGAACATGAAGATGAACTCATCCGGATGTTAGAACTGACTCCATGCTCTGAACTCGAATACCGGAAATGCTGGGGGGGGGCTGAAGGAATCACAGACCTTGAACGCGCTCGACGGTTCTATGTCCGTGTGCGGCAGTCGTTCTTCGGACTGGGTGTGCAACGACAAAATAAAGGGTGGCACATGTCCAAACAACACGTGAACGCACAGGGAGGAGAAACAGTCAGCCGATGGAAAAACGGAGTTGAGAAACTTCATGAAGTAGCGCAGGAAATCCGCCGCAACTTCCAGATCATCAACAGCGACTTCTCTGCCGCAATCGACAAGCTCGACTTTCCGGAGGCATTTTTTTATTGCGACCCACCGTATCCTTTGGAAAGCCGCGGGAGTAAACATAAGGGTGGAGACTACCTGTTCGACTTTACGGATGCAGATCACGAACGGCTGGCTTGGAAACTTCATCAAATAAAAGGATTCGCAATGGTCAGTGGATATGATTGCCTGCTTATGGATTATCTCTATGATGATTGGCATAAAATCAAATTCCCGATGAAACGTAACAACATCCGCTCTAACATCGTCAATGGCAGCGGTACGCTCATGCAGGAGTGTATTTGGTGCAACTATGAAATACCGGTTCGAAATCAAAATTTATTTTTACATGAAACCGCTTACTCTATCTGACCTTCGCACTCGTCAGGCGTGGCCGCTCAATCAAAAGATCGACCACACATGCTACGCCATGGAAACGTTCGTTGCCTACTGCAAAGAGCACGACCGCACGCCCTACGTATCATTTTCCGGCGGACTAAACTCAACCGTCCTGCTCGACTTGGCTCGCCGGTTCGTCGATCCTAACATGAAGGGCGTGTTCTGCTCAACAGGTAACAAATACCCGGAAATCGTCCGGTTCGTGCGGCATACGGATAACATCGAGATCATCCACCCGGCCATGCCCCCACGCGAGGTCATGGCCCGATATGGGTTTCCTCTTGTAAGCAAAGAGCAGGCGCAAGCTGTCCGAAATATTCGGACGACCAACAGCGACAAATTACGGACATATAGGCTCTACGGCGACGGAGTACGCCGGCCCGGCGTACTCTCAGAAAAATGGCGCTACCTGATAAGTGAGCCTTATATGACCTCGGAAAAGTGTTGCGAAATACTGAAAAAGCGGCCTTTCCGCAAATTCAACGCCCAAACACAGAGCCTTGGGATGGTCGGCACGATGGCCGACGAAAGCAAACTGCGGCAAACCATGTATGTCCGTCGCGGCGGGTGCAACGTCTTTTCGGATAATCCCCGCAAGGTTCACAGCGCCCCGCTGTCGATCTGGACTGCCGCGGACTGCCGGGACTACATTCACAGATTCGACATACCCTATTGCCCGATTTACGACATACCGGGCATTACCCGAACCGGCTGCGTATTCTGCGGGTTCGGCGCACACCTCGGAGGGGGGGGGGAGGCGCTTTCACATACTGTACACTCTACATCCGAAACTCTACCAAATGGCAATGAACTACACCAACAACGGCTACACGCTACGCTATGCCCTTCGGCGGATGGGCGTGCAGCTACCAGACGAACATCCCGAACTATTCTAAAATGGCAATCAAAGTTATATACATCGACCTTTTCTGCGGTGCGGGCGGCACCTCGACCGGGGTACACCTTGCGCGGCATGACGGAGATCCTTGCGCCAAGGTGATCGCCTGCGTGAACCACGACGCCAACGCCATCGCGTCGCACGCTGCCAACCACCCCGACGCGCTACACTACACGGAGGACATCCGTACGCTGGAGTTGGGGCCGCTCACGGCCCATGCGGCCCGGATGCGCCGCCAGTATCCGGATGCCTTCGTCGTCCTCTGGGCCTCGCTGGAGTGTACGAACTTCTCGCGGGCCAAAGGCGGCCTTCCGCGCGACGCCGATAGCCGCACGCTGGCCGAACACCTGTTCCGCTACATCGAGGCGCTGAACCCCGATTACATCCAGATCGAGAACGTGGAGGAGTTCATGTCGTGGGGCGATCTGGACGAGCGGGGCAAGCCCGTCAGCAGGGATGCCGGGCGACTGTACCGGAAATGGGTCGCCAACGTGCGGGGCTACGGGTACGACTTCGGCCACCGCATCCTGAACGCCGCCGACTTCGGGGCGTACACTTCCCGCCGGCGGTTCTTCGGGATCTTCGCCCGCCGCGGCCTTCCGATCGTCTTTCCGAAACCGACTCACACCAAGAACCCGGCACAGGGCGACCTGTTCGGGCAGCAGCTTGGCAAGTGGCGGCCAGTCCGGGAAGTCCTCGACCTTGAGGACGAGGGCGAGTCGATCTTCGACCGGAAGCGGCCGCTCGTGGAGGCATCGCTTGCCCGCATCCACGCGGGGCTGGTGAAGTTCGTCGCCGGCGGGCGCGAAGCGTTCCTCGTCAAATACAACTCGATGAACCAGTCCGGGAAGTATGTTGCACCCGGCATCGACGAACCGTGCCCGACCGTGGCGACGCAGAACCGCCTCGGCGTAGCCAAGGTGTACTACCTCTGCAAGCATTTCGGCGGGTCTCCGGAGGGGAAATGCACAGCCGTCGATGCGCCCGCGGGCGCGATCACCTGCCGCGATCACCACGCCTTCGTCTCGGCCTACTACGGCAACGGGTTCAACTCGTCGATCGAGCAGCCGTCACCGACTGTCACAACAAAGGATCGCTTTCAGTTGGTGCGTCCGTTCTTCGCCAACTACTATTCCGGCGGCGGCCAGACGTCAGGAACGGACGGCCCGGCTCCGGCCGTCATGACGAACCCGAAGCAGCGGCTCGTCGCGCCGTGGATCATGAACACCAACTTCAGCAACGTCGGCAGTTCGCTCGACGCTCCGGCCCAGACCGTGACTGCCAACCGCAAATGGCAATACCTGATGAACCCGCAGTTCGCCTCGGCGGGTGCCGCTGCCGATCGGCCGTGTTTCACGCTGATCGCCCGCATGGACAAGCGGCCTCCGCGGCTGGTGACTGCCGAAGCGGACGGCGAGGAGCTGCCCTCGTTCATCAGGCTGGAGGACGAAACGTTGGTTTACGAGATTTACCCGGAAGATACGCCGATGCTGGTGCGGATAAAGGAGTTCATGGCGCTGTACGGACTGGTGGACATCCGGATGCGGATGCTTCGTATCCCGGAACTGAAGCGGATCATGGGCTTCCCGGAGAACTACGTACTGATCGGCACGCAGGAAGAGCAGAAAAAATTTATCGGCAACGCCGTCGAAGTGAACATGGCGCGGGTTCTCTGCGAGGCGCTGGTGGCGAAACTTTACGAGTTGAACATCGTGCCGCAGCGGTTTGCGGCGTAATATACACAACAAACGAAATAAAACAACAAAAATTATGAAAAGCGAAAAAGCAAAGTCATTCATTGACAATGATGCAATACAGATGAATAACGGAGATCGCATGATCGATGCTTCCACGGCCTATACTGCCGTCGAACTTGCCGAGCAGGAGGCCGAGGAGCGGATGCGGGCGAAAGCAATCGGTGCATTCGACGATATGTGGTTCGAAAACGGCGAGGACGGAGAGTTCGAACCGGATTACGAGTACCACCGAAGGAATTTTATCCGGAAACTGAACAAGGAAGATGAAGTGCAGGAAGCATAGCCGATGCCGAAAGGTACCCGGAAATGGCAGCGTACTGGAGATAGTTCGGTGCCCTTGGTGTGGTTGGGAAGTGAGTACGTCTAACATTGGGAAGTGGTGCGCCAAATGTTATTGCAAATTCGAAGTAGGGAGTGATGGTTACATTCACTTCTCGCAGGACTTCCCAAAGACCACGGCCGAAGCATGGGCTATTGCTTTCGCCAAAAGTGGCGGAGTAGGTTTTGGTAATATATAATTGATTAACTAACAGTGAATGAAACAGATTGAGGAAAGAGGCGGAGATTTCGCTGCTAATTATGAAATACTTGACGATAACGGTCGCCGAAAAAACGAGTGTGAGATTGCCCGCGAAAGCTACATTTCTGGGGCCAAATGCGAACACGAACTACTGACGCGCTGGCACGACCCGAAAGAACCACCCGAACCGGGACGGGTTGTGCTTGTAAAGCGGAATCCAAGCTCTATCATACCGTATGATTTGGGGCATATTGATAACGATGGGAACTGGGTGGATTCGTGGTGTGGTTCTCCGATAGATGATAAGATCATCGGCTGGCGGAAGATTCACGAATAAGGACTAAGCGAAGAATTTATGAAAAGTGAAAAAAGAAAGGAGTGTGCCAATGAAAATGTAAAACCAGTGGGGCGACGACAGGCATCTTATAAAATGGGAAAATTGGTATAAGAAGAACATTCGGAAATTAGGGGTTCGAGTCCCCGGTCGCCCACAAATAACCGCCTCAAGGCATAAAATTATTTGATGATGAAAGAAATGCTCACAAACTACATCAGTCGATATTCGGCATTTGGATTGAAGTTCGACGTCACGATGGAAGTGCAGAAAAGAGACAAAACCGGCTTCTCAATCATCGGCCATCAGGTACCGATCCTTCGGCCGGGTGATGATGTTCGTAACGAGATCACCCATGGGGGACATCGACTCGTTCCATTGGTAGGGTGTGCGGCGATCGTATTCAAGTGTTCTCCGGATCAGGTCGCCTTCGATAAGGAAATCGGTGTCGCCTATCGGCTCGGCCCGTTGCACATTCCAGCGATCAAGTTGATGTATCTGCCGGAAACCGGGGATTTTTCCGCATGCTATTTGAACGGCGAACACTACCCTATCTACTCATATCACCGACTTTATGACTACCTCGACTCGCTTCTGATCGATTACCGAGGATTAATCGGCGAGGGGCTTGCCGTCAGCAATCATGCCGTAAAATGCGATCCGTATGAATGACCTATATGACATATCGGGTTCCCTTTCAAGAGCAGGCCATGCATTTGCGGCCTGCTCCTCGTCTATGACAGCTGCGGCCCAAGCTGCCGCTGCGGCGTGTATTGAGACCAACAGGATCATCGAAACCGCCGAGCGCTACCGCCGGAGTTCGGCGTTTCGCATGTTGGCAGGTATTCGCCGCAAGTACCGCCACAAATTGAAAAAATGCCAACTACACGAACTACACGAACTACAACGCTAATAATCAACGAAATAAGTACAACTACTTTAACAACAAAAAAACTACATAAAACTACATTTTATTCACTTTCAAACTCTAAAAACTACAATCACTATGAAAAGCTACTTTTGTAGTTTTGTAAATATCTGATTTTCAACATGTAGTTAATTGTAGTTCGTGTAGTTGCCCAAAATAGGTATCCTTTTTATGAAAACATACTATGACCTTTCCGACGAAGAGTTCTTGAGGTACCTTCGTTTATTGGTAGCGCAGCTCTCACGCCTGCCACCTTACCGCTGGCAGCGGATTGCGGCTATCGCAGGCAATCCCGAAGAATTCATTGAAATCGTGCAGTCCATGTGTAACGACGGGCTGTTCGACTGGATAAACGAATTCGGAAACCGTTGCTGCTTTATCGACATAAAAGACGATTCTCTGATCAGGCTCGATCCTATGTATGTACGAACCTTAAAAACCGGAATTGACAAACGAATATGGAAATGAGACTCACCTTCGATGTAGATGACCGAATACACATGGATTATCTCGCCTATCTCTTCGAGCGGGATACCTCCGGCGCTTATATCGTGACAGCCCGAAATTGCTTCGGGAAACTGATCATCGGGCACACTCAAGCTGCAAGCCTCCCGCCCAGAGAAGCCTGCGGAAAATTCGCAGTGACTTTTATACTGCCTATCAACGAGGCCACCCAGAACTTTCAAAATAAGTTCATTTACCTTTCGGCCCAAGCAACCAAGCAGCTCAATATCTCCCTGCGCGCCTACTTTGAACTCGACTTTTGGGAGTTCGTGCAGCGTCGTAAAGCCCTCCGCCAACGCAAAGAGGAGATTATCGAAGCGTTCATCCTCTCCCGTAAATTGTTCTCGGCTGAATACTTTGAATCCCTCCACAAGCGGGCCTATCGTCGGGAACTGAAGGAGCTGGAAGCCTTGAAGCGGAAACTGACCCGCCGTGCATACTACATCGAATCGCTCGTCGATGAGCCGAAAAAAGTTTAACCGAAAATCGTAATTATTTCTACAAATTCACTGATAATATGCTTAAAATTATCACTTCTATCGCCTTAAAACCGGCGGCATACCCTGCCGCCGAGTTTCGGCGGGTTCCCTTGATCAGTCCGTTCGGCAATCTCAAAACGGCAACGACCCGTGAAGATGCAGGAGAACTCCTGACGATTACTCTGACAGCAACACTCCGTTCTGACGATGCTTTCCTGCATGAGCCTGCAATCGTCCGCGTCAAATGGCGCGGCGGCTCCCTTGTTTTCGGCAGCAAGGACATCCCGGCCCTGCTTACACTGACCGAGGAAGAAACCCTCGTTGCCACCTGCAAATACCAGACATCAATCGATGCGGTAAAGGGGTAATGCCGTCCTTTTTATGCGGCCTGCGACCAAGTAGATTTGCATAAAAAAGAAATGAAACGCCTGATCACCCCGGAGAACAACGTCAAGCTGGCCCTCGAACTGCGCCGCGGTCGTTGGCTCGTTCACGATATTTCCACTCTCATACCAACGGCCATTTCGCTGCTTCAGCAGCAGGACATTCTACTCCAAGCTGCCGAGCGAGAATTCGACATCATGCTTTACGATGTAGATGCCCGCGCCGTTTCCGCGAATGCCGCCAGAAGCGGCGACCCCTGCGTTGCTGTGATCCCAATATCCGGCACGATTACCAAATACGACTCCTGCGGAACGATCGGAACTGCCACATATGCACAGGCCCTTCTCGCTGCCGCGGCTGACACAAACGTCGTTGCCTGCGTTCTCGACATTGACTCCGGCGGCGGGAATTCGACGGCTGTTCCCTTGATGTTGGATGCGATCCGCAAATTCAAAGCCACAGGGAAGCCTCTGCTCGCACATGCCGATTTTTGCGCGTCAGCAGCTTATTGGATCGCCGCACAATGCGACGCAGTCTATTGCGACAACGCCATCACATCGGAAGTAGGGTCAATCGGCGCATATACATATTTCATCGATGACCGAGAGGCATTGGAGAAGTCCGGACAAAAGGTTCACGAGATATACGCGGAAGAGTCATCCGACAAAAACCTCGCATACCGCCAAGCACTCACCGGAGAGTACACGCTGATCCGCATGCGCCTGTCTCATTTGGTCGCCGCGTTCCATGCCGACGTCAAAGCGGGCCGGCAAGCCCTCCGGGCCGACGCGCCGGGAGTACTAACCGGCGCGACTTTCTTCGCAGACAAGGCTATCGAAAACGGCCTTGCCGACGGCATCGCCACTTTACAGGAATGCGTCGATCACGCCTTTATCCGCGCAAGTATTCACTCATAATTATATCGAACATGAAATTGAACTGGAACTTTATTTCGAAAATCTTCGCCCGAACTGTCGGGGTGGAAAATCTTTCGCGTGATGCAGAAGGGCATGAGGTACTCTCTGCTGATCAGCGTAAGATTCTCGAACAGAAATTTGGCCCGGAAGCCTTGCAGCACTACGACGCATACGCCGCCAGCGATGCAAATGACGACGCACAGCAAGAACAGCTTTTGCTGAACTTCCTCGATGCCATCGGTCGCTCCGGCGGCGACGACAAAGACAAGTTACGGCAGGAACTGGCAAAAGCAGAAGAAAAAATCGCGTCGATGTCTGCCCAGATAACGATCTTACAGCAGGAGAAGGAGAAACTCGCCAAAGCCCGCGAAGATAAGCCTGCCGCAACAGAAGTATTCGGGAGAAGCGAAGGCCGTACCTTCACGATCGACGCGAAGGCATCCCACAACCGCCTCGCACTCGAAGCTCTGGCCACGGGCCAGCTTCCGACTTTCTCCGCAGCCACGATTGACGTGGATGATTTGAAAAAGGAGCTGGGCACCTATTCGTCGCAGGGGAACAGTCTGGAACTCATGCAGGACATCTACCGGGGGTTCACCTCGGCGAAGTTCATGACGCCGAAGCGTGCGATCGAAACCTACAAAGCCGTCCGCTCGGACTATACGTCCGTCGTACAGGAGTTCTCGGCCAAGTGGACTCCGTCTGGCGATGCACGGTTCACTGCCATCAAAATCCAGAATTACCGGCACAAGATCAACTTTGCGATCGTCCCGGCCGACGTCGCCAACTCGTGGCTGCTGTCGCTCTACAACGAGCGTCTGTCCCCCGATCAGATGCCGATCACACGCTACATCGTGCAGAAGATTCTGCTGCCGTCGATCCTTCAGGACATCGAGATGAAGATGATCGGCAAAGGCAAGTACAAGGCCAAGGAGAACCCGACCGATGCCGGCAAGCCGGAAGAGTCGATGAACGGCATCGAAACGCTGCTCGTCGAAGCGGCCAAGTCGGGCGATAAGGGTATCAATTTCTACCCGAACGCAAAGGATCTGCGCACAGCAACAGATGCCGAAGTCGTCGAGTACATCGATGACTTCGCCCACAAGATTCTGGCGAAGTATCAGTCCCTGAAGATGAATATCTTCCTGTCTGCCGATCTCTACGTGAAATACAAACGAGGTTACAAAGACAAGTGGGGAGCCGGCAGCGGCACGGAGAATCCCGATTTTGGCAAAGACCGTGTCGATTTCACGAACTTCTCGCTTCAGGTACTCGACTGCCTGTACGGCTCGCCGATCATCTTCTGCACGCCGAAGTCGAACTTCATCATGCTGCAGAACCTGAACCAGCCGCAGGTGATCACCGACATCCAGAAGGTCGATTACGAAGTCCGCTACTACGGCGAATTTTGGCTCGGTGTCGGCTTCGCGTTCGGCGAAATGCTCTTCGCTTCCGTTCCGGCCGACTACGACCCGCAGGCCGCAATCTCGGATGACGGCTCGACCGACTTCTGGAAAAAGACCAACGCTGCCGCTGAAGTGGAAGACACCCACGAGGGCGCATAGTATCAAACCTTAACACCGATTATCATGTATAACCCTGTATCAATTCTGAAAACGGACGAGGGCGCAGGCTGCCCTCGTCCCAAAAACCCGACAATAATCCTCGTCCCTGTCGAATTCGTCGCTGCGGAACCGACGCGGGAAATCGGAGACATCGTCATGAAAAGCGATCTGGAACTGATCGCAGAAAAGAAAGCAATCGGCATCTACGCTACGCCGAGTACGATCGAATGTACCGAAGAGTCTGAAGGAGATCCCGACGCCCGCGGCGTCAAAGTCGGCATCGCCTTCGAGCATCCGGGCGATTCGGCCGAGATTGCCGGTTTCACTGAGTACGCACGCAACCGTGGGTTCATCGCATTGAACCGTGATTGCGCCAACGGCAATACGGCGGAATATCGCGGTTCGAAGTGCAATCCGCTCTTCCTGACGACGGAGTACACCAACAACAAGGATGCCCGCAAGCGGAAGCTCACGTTCAAGCAGGAGCAGCGAGACCTGATCGGGGCAAGCATCTACAAAGGCAAGATGCCGGAACTCGCCGACGAGGCTACATCGGCACCGACAGAGGAAGAGGGGGCATAGTATGGGAAATAATAACACCGCAAGACAGACCGGGGCCAAAGGCGCTCCGGCTGTTTCGGCCACACCTACGGCCGAAGTTGAAAAACGAGCCGCAGATGCGGGAGTCGTAAGCCCCGATAGGAACACTCCAGAAGAAACCCCCATTCCGGAACCGGCACCTCTTTCGCCCCTTCCGGAAAAGGATGCCGCCCCCGCACCGGCCTCTTCGGATGCTGAAGGAGTACCGGCTGACGATTCCGTTATCGTTATCGCGGCCTACCCCGGCACGAAAGACCTGTTGCAGGCTCTGTGGCAGAAGGCGGCTCCCGGACACTGTACGCTTGTATTCGTTGATGATGCCCCCTTCGCAAAGCAATTCCCCGCTCTGATTGCGGATGCCTCTATCCCCGACGAATTCGTGTTTGTCCCGGCCAACTGCGCTCCGGTCGCTCCGGTGGATTTTGCAGATCTGGCACAACTCAAGGTATACGTTCGCAAAGACGGTTCCCGACACTACGCAGAACGTCTGCCGATGCTCCTGAACAAAGTGGCTCTGGTCGAACTTTGCGGAACGATGCAAGAGGATGCCGACAACGAAACCCTCGTCGCGGATTATGCAAAAGAGTATCGCCGCGGTGTCCGTGCTACGGAAGTTTCGCACGATTTCGGCAACTTCGTTACACTCGTCCTGCGGAGCAATCCCTGCGAGAACGTCGTGATCGCCGGACTCTGTCAGCGTAAGTTCATTGCAGCATCTGCCGAAGGCTGGAATGCGGTATCCCCCTTGCTCACCAAAATCCGGTCGTAATGCGAGATGCCGTTCAAAAGTGGTTAGAGTCCGGAGCCGAAGTCCAAGCAGGGCTTCGGCTCCTCTCTCTTTACGCCAAGAACGAGCATCTCGCCCAGCTCGTAACAGCGCGTCCCGATCGGTACAAATCGTTGCTTATCGACACGCTGTGCAAGACAGCGGGGACTTCTCCGCTCACGACCTGTCTCTTATACACATCTCCGAGCCCACGAGACTAGCGCTCATCTCG
>ERZ1026960.18-NODE-18-length-107835-cov-12.411579_pt1 | contig 107835 bp, 87 predicted proteins | sample MGYA00519458_ERZ1026960 | MGnify/ENA primary metagenome ERZ1026960 (study PRJEB26926, sample SAMN06164516) | human gut metagenome | biome: ENVO:00009003; feature: ENVO:2100002; material: ENVO:00002003 | host: Homo sapiens | place: USA | collected 2012 ...
ATGTGTATAAGAGACAGTTTATAGAGTGCATAAAAGAGTAATTCTATAATTTAGTACCATTTTAGTATCACTATTTAGCCATCATAAATAGAATCAAGAGATGGTGCAAATGGCATTGGACAATTAACTTCTTTGGCTGCATAATCCACATTCGTTTACCGTCCTCAAATCAGTCAACACCTTCCGGAGATAATCAGACGGTTATTTTATAGCCCAAACAAATAGCTATTTGCTAATTTTATATTTGTATTACGTAGTTTTTCTACAATAATCACATTTATGATTTGTTGTGTGGGATTTTATTTGTATCTTTGCACCATGCAATAGATAAAATCAACGATTATGATAGCAGAGTTCAGCATTGAGAATTTTTTCTCCATTAAGTCGGTTCAGAAAATCAGTTTTGAACCATCGGCAGATACTTTTATGTCTGATGAGTACTCGTATGAAGTTAAGGACGGTGTAAAATTGCTGAAAGTGGGCATCATCTATGGTGCTAACGCTTCCGGTAAAACGAATATATTAAATGCCATTGAATTTTTCAAGATGCTGGTTTTGAGAATGCCTAAAGACAGGACTGAGAAAACCGGAGTTGTCCCTTTCATGTTGGATGACACCTCAAGGAACGAGAAGACAAAGATGTCAATGGTGTTCTATATCAACCAGTCGAAGTACATCCTTAGTTTTGAATTGGACGCAAAGCATATCTACTCCGAGACATTGATTGTTTATGATTCCATTCGCCCGACCAAGCTGTACAACCGAAGTTATGATGCCGCGACAGATTCTTCGTCTATCGACTTTGGCGTAAATCTGAAAATGACAAAGAAAAGCCAGGATGTAATTTCCGGCAACACTATCAATAATTGCAGTGTGCTTGCCGCATTTGGCAAAAGCAACGTGGAACGGACAAGGCTGAATGATGTGTACGACTATTTTGCCAAACAGATAAAAGATGTACTGGCTCCCGGTATGCTGCTTTCGGGATATGTCAAATCACGATTGGATAAAGACGAGGCAGGAGATTTGAAGAAATTCATTTTAAATTTTCTGAAAGCATCCGATTTCAATATAGAAGATGTGGTATTACATAAAGAGGAAGAGCTGATTACACCTGAATTGGAACAACTGATTCAGAATGCCCCTATTGATAAAGATGCAAAAGCAGAAATGCTTAGAAAGGGGAAAATTACAAATACGGAACTTACCTTCAAGCATAAGGCAGGCGATAAAGTATATGATTTATCGGAAGAATACGAGTCCAATGGCACCATGAGGTTCTTGGGAATGGCGGTGATACTGAATTTCTTATTAAAGACCAATCGGTTTGTGCCCATTGATGAAGTGGAGACAAGTATTCATTATGAACTGTTGGCTTATTTCCTGAAAGTTTTTCTGGCAAACAGTAACGGAACATCCCAAATGCTCCTGACTACACACGACATCAATCTTCTCAACGAGGATTTCATTCGCCGTGATACGATATGGTTCACCGACAAAGACGAACTTGGCGAAACTAAAATAGTGCGCCTGTCTTCTTTGGGTCTGCATAAGAATCTTTCCCCATACAATGCTTACAAGCAGGGAAAATTGGTAAAGTTGCCGTTCTTGGGTAGTCAGTATATCAACCTGAATGACTAATGATATGGGGCGGACAGTAACAAAAAGTATCGCCATCATAGGCGAGGGAGAAACGGAATGGTTCTATTTCGACTCTCTGAGGGTTGCGTGTCGCTATCCCTTTAAAGTTGCTCCGGATTTTCCGCAGCACAGTGACATCAATCATATTCTGAAACTGGTAGAATCTTATTTAAACAAGCAATATGATTATATTGTATGCCTGTTTGATATGGACAGATTATTTCAGTTCCCATCTGAAATGCAACTATACCAACGGGCAAAGAAAGAGTATAGCAAGAAAAAATATTCCGGGAAGGTGATGTTTATAGAAACGAATCCTTGCACGGAATTTTGGTTTCTGCTCCATTTCTTGCCTAATGTGGTTTGTCGGCGATACGAGTGTTACGAGCAATTGCTTCCCGAATTGCAGAAATATATGCCGGGGTATGAAAAGACAAAACGATATTTCATACGTACCAACCTCTATAAATACCTGACAGAGAATGGTGATTTGGAACGGGCGATATCAAATTCCGAAAAGTTGTGCCAACTCTGCAAGGAATCGCCAGAGGATTTGAAGGCGTACTCTGAGATTTATAAAGTGATAAAATTATTGAATAATTTGATAATATAATACGCTATAGATATGTATCTAAGTAAGATTTATATAAAGAACTTTAGGGGTATCAAGGAACTATTGGTGGAATTCGATAAGAAATTGAATGTGATTATCGGGGCTAATGGGCAGTTGAAGACATCTTTGATGGATGCCATCAGGTTGTTTTATGTGTGGGGAGAACCGAACCGAGATATAGAAATAACAAAAGAAGATTTTTATGTTGAGTTTACACAAAATCCTGATGGGACTAAAGTGGCAACAACCTCGACAAGGATAGATATATGCTATTTATTTGAAGGATTATCAGCACAACAAGAAGGTGCATTTTATCAGTACCTGGACAGAAAAGACGATGGCTCTATGGTTGCTAGGGTTCATCTGAGTTTCGAAATAAAGGAGAAAGGAAGGATTTATTCCTCATACATAACTGGTAAAGAAGAGAATGGTCTTCGCGCTGACTGGAACACGTTTCATTATTTTCATCCATATTATCTCGGTGCATTACGCGACAGCACGCGCGATCTGATGAGTTCACGCAACAATCTGTTAGGAAGAGTAATTAAAAGAAAAATTGACAGAGCTGGATCAGAAGATGAAGTGAGAAGTATAGTGGATAGTGCAAATGAGCAACTTTTGCAGAGACAAGAAGTAAGGGAAACACAAACTGGCATAAACGATAACCTGAACCAGATAAACAAATCAGACCTACAGAATGTAGAACTGCACATAGAACAGAATAGAATTGAATATATCGTTAATATCATCAAACCCTTTTTGCCATATTCTGATGACAAAAAAGGATTTGTACTATCTCAAAATAGTCTTGGGCATAACAATTTAATATATATAGCTTCGGTATTGAGTGATATTAAAGATTGCCATACTGAAGATAATGTGAGTATATATGCTTTGTTAATAGAAGAGCCAGAAGCTCATCTACACCCACAACTTCAGGTTAATCTGTATAACTTTCTCAAGAATGCTGATGATAGTGAAAACAGCCAGACGTTTATCACAACTCATTCACCGACTTTGACATCAAGAATACCGTTGGAAAATATTATTCTACTGAAAGGTGAAGCGGCTTATCATGTGGGTAATTGTTTCAAAGGACGGCACTCAGAAAATATTGTTCGAGATGTTGCTAAGAACAATAGATTATTAAAGGTGGAAGAAGTTGTATCATATAGAAAGATGATATCCAGATATTTTGACGTTACTCGCTCGCAATTGTTGTTCTCTTCGGGTTGTTTATTTATTGAAGGAATATCGGAGTGTCAATTGGCTGAGACTTTTTCTAAACTTATAGACAAATCATTGATTGACCATCAAATTGAGATTGTCGATACAGATGGAACAGCTTTTTATCAGTTCTTGATGCTGTTTAATTCTTCTGATAAAGCGAAGCGTTTGCCAATGAGAGTAGCGTTTGTAACGGATGAGGACCAATTTACTGACTCTAAGCATAAGGAATATAATCTGGATGAGTTAGTAAAGGACAATTATGCAAAACTTCATTCCCTTAGAGAGGGAATTAATAATGGTGATGTTAATAGTCGCATTAACAATATGAAAGCTATGAGCAATGGACAGGTAGGTATCAAGATATGTTCGGGAAAGAAAACTCTGGAATACCAAATATGCAAAGCAAATGTTTATGTTGATAAAGAAATGACAAAAGAGACGTGGCTTTACGAACTGATTCAGCAAGAGAATCCAGAAGGTATAAGCAAGGTGGATTCTTATATGTCAGGACTTGAACATAATGATATGAGCGAAGTGGAGCAGCAAAATGTTGCATTGCTGATGTGGAAATGTCTGCCGAGTAAGGCTGAATTTGCTCAAGCACTGAATTCATTCTTGCTAGATAAGATAGAAATAGGTGGAGACATTAAGTTCACTTTGCCTTCATATATTCAAGATGCAATAACTCATTTAGTTCCGTGAGTATGGATTATGATATAACACTTCAACGACAAGCATATCTTGATGCACGTGGTTATACCATCCTAACGGCGTGTCCAGGTAGTGGAAAGACTACGAGCATTGTGAAGAAACTTTTAACGGTGTCACGTTATTGTGAAGAGCATTATGGAAAGCATACAGGGTTTGCCTGCCTGTCATTCACCAATAAGGCTTGTGCTGAGTTAAAACAAAAATACAGAGAGATGCATGATGAAAGGATAACTTTTCCCAATGAGGTGTTGACTATCGATAGTTTTATCATGCAATATGTAGTGCTTCCGTTTTGGTATTTATGCGATGAGTGTAAACAAAGACCAATAGTAGTAAACGAGGCAGAAATACTAGACCGAATTTATTACAATAATGTTAAAATAAACGGTAAATGGCAGCAATACCCAGTGATGGCACTCCGATCTTACACAAGTCTGATGTATCGAAAGAATCCATCATTGGTTTCAAGAGACAAGACGGGCTTTAAATGGAATCGCAAAACTATAACTGAAAATGAAATTGCCTATTGTAATGCAGCTTTTACATATCGTTTAGAAAAAGGCTTTATAACAAGCAGCGATGCATTATGGATAGCATGTGATATATTGGAGCGGCATCAGAGCGTAGCTAAAGCGCTTGTGATGCGTTTTCCATATATCATCGTTGATGAAGCACAGGATAATTCCGAACTGCATTTTGAGCTCTTCAAACTGTTAAAGCGAGCTGGTTTGCAAAACATAGAGTTTGTGGGTGATATTTGCCAGTCCATCTATGGATTTAATAATGCCAGACCGGAGTTGCTACAAAGCATGATGGCAGAAGCTGAATGGAACGTTTTGCCACTATCTGAATGCAGACGTTCTAATCAACGTATAATAAATTTGTATAGCAAACTGAAATCAAGCGATGTGCCTACTATTATTTCACATAATGTAGAGGATAAAGGAGTTCCCATAGTAGTGTATAAGTATGAGGATGGAAACATTAGGGATATTATTCGGGACTTCAACCAGGTTTGTGAAGATAATGAATTGTCAAGCAGAATCATATTAGCACGCGGAGTAGATAAATGTAAGGAACTTGCTGGTATTAAGGATGTAGATTTTAAGTACTGGAAAACCGAACATCATCTTCCATATTTGATAATAGATGCCACCTTCGCTTTTGATTTGGGTGACATGGACTATGCTTTTAGAAAAGTAAGACTTGTATTAGCAGAACTTTTGGCTGGTAACAATTTTGAAGCAAGGCGTGAATTTATACATGAAATTGAACATAATGTGGACTGGAATGCAAAGATCTTTGGTTTTCTAAAACAAGTACCTGCATTTTCATTGAGTTTCAAAGAATGGTCAGAACAGACCTGCTTATTATTGAAGGATTATTGGGAACTTGAAGAGATGCCTACTTTTGTTCCGTATCAAAAGCAAAAAGGATATAAAATGAGAGAAATGGCAGATGTACCCGTAGAACAATATCATCAATCAAACGATAAGGAGAGTGAATACCACAGGAGTATAGATACTATACATGCAGTAAAAGGAGCGACCTTAGATGCGGTACTTCTGTTCTTGTCGTCTGATAGCAGGGGACAAAGTATTTCACTGAAAGATTTTCCAAGTAGTACTGTTAAAGTCATGACTGAGAGGCAGCGAATGATATATGTAGCTTGTTCGAGGGCTAGGCAATTTCTGGCATTGGCAGTACCCAAATCTATAGCAGATGAAGAAATTAGGAGAGCTTTGGCTGGGGTGGACATAGATATTCGCAGCATTAACCTACAAGGAGAATTGGCTTTTGATGATTAGTATTTGTAAAGAATTAGGGTAAAACAATATTGTTTGTAAGTTTCTGACCCTTCGTCTCTAAAGGATATGGAATTGTCAATATTTAACAATGATACAATTTTTTTATATTAAGAAAGGGAGAAGCTTTAATTGTTGGAGTTGATTTTCCAATGCCCCTTATTGTGAAAATCAATGCTCCAACAATTAAACTATATTAAGCCTCCTAGGATCACAAAATGATAAAATTAAAATCTTAATATTGGCAAAGTGTTTACGATATCTACTGTTTGGCAAGATAGCATAATGACAGATAGAAGTAAGTCAAGGATATAACGAGGTTGCTTGTGCTCCTTTGACCAGTCATTGGGGTCGTTCTTGATTTGGGAGGCTTTGTCGATAGTGACGGCATAGCGTTCCATTATCCAGTCGATTGCAGACTTGCCATTGACAATGTACTCGTAGGCTTTGAGCGGAATGTTCTCAATGGTGATATGGCCGTTGTAAATGATACGTGTCTTGTCGGCAACGAGTTTCCCGTTTTCGTCACGGACTTTGGCGAACTTCATCTTGTCCACGGCGAAGTATTGGTAGGTTTCATCCGTCCATTCGCTTTGCCAGATGTCAATGTCGCCAATAACTTTTACACCCAAGGAACGATGCGCAAGCATCGGCATATTTGCATGAAACAGATAATCACCGTCTTGGCCTGTAATCTGCTCATTGATGCCTTGCTCGTAATTCAGGTGCAGATCGGCAAGTTCCTTTCCGGCTTTATAAAAAGCCATGAAGTCCTGAACATTATCCACAATGGGGATGCGTGGCAATGACTTCTTCAAGTCATCGGCGAAACGCTCACGGTATTGATTGGAGTGAAGCAATCCATACACATAATAGAAGATGTGTTCTTTGGTGATGGCTCGTGAGCCTCCGAAACGGTTGCGGACTTCTTTCAATATCCAGTCGGTGATTCCGTCACGGCGGATATAACGGTTCGTTTCTGCATTATCGAAAAGCGAGGCCTGCGGATTCTTGTTTTCCTCGTACCAATATAATGGGAAACATTGGCTGTTAAATTGAATTTGATAATCAGGCACAATAGCAGTTGAAATAACAGAAAAATCCTTATTCGTCCCTATACCAGAAACACATATCACAACATTGTCATGTTTTGGAGTCGGAAACAGTTTTAACTGTTGGTAAGTACGTTGTATAAATTGTTTATCATAGCAAACCGCTTTTTTACAAAATGGACGATACATGCCTTCCCATATTGTATTCTCATCAAATTTGTATTCTACATTTTTCTCTATGTCATTTAAGAAAATATCGCTCCAAATTATTTTAGTCTTATCATAATTAACGAAATCTTTTGCTTTTAATTGAGTGCTCTGTAATTTGGTTTGTACATAATTATCTCGTTCTATATTATAAAAATCTACCATTTTGCAAACGGTATTACCAAGATGGCCTTTTGAAAAATTATATAAAAACGCATCTTTACTTGTCAAAACACCTGCAGAGTAAGTTGAAAAAATTGTTTTTGATTTTGCATCAAATTTCTTTTCAGGAGCCAACGGTATCAAACTATCGAAAACGCCGTCACGCTGGTTAATCCAATCCGCTTTTTCGTTAGGTATGATAATTTGCCAGTCCAATTTTTGTGAAGAAATGGAGCGGAAATCCTTTACCATTTTGAGTTTCTGCTCACGGGTTAGATAATCGCCTATGTCGTGGTAATGTATAATCGCTTTCTGTCCTTTCTTTTCTGGATTCTTGACAAGGAAAGTAATGGAAATGGGGGTGCGTGAACCACTACCAAAAATTTTACCTCCCTCTTTGCGTGACAATTCACCTGATGTGCGTTGGTTTCCACGGAGATTCAGCACATAAATGGATGTAAATTCTTCCTCAAAACATCTGCGCATACCATCTTGACCAGCACCATCCAACCATGCTCCATTGCTTATAAAAGCTACTATTCCACCATCATTCTGTGGAATGCGGTCAGAAGCCCAACGAAAAGCCTTAATATAAGTGTCATAAAGGGATTTTGTAAGATTGGCAGAGCTTTTAGCTGCGTATGTTTCAGACACACGATTGTCAAGATACGGATAAGACAAATTCTGTGCATTGTCATTAGCCGATTTCTGCCCGATGGAATACGGAGGATTCCCCACAATCACCCTCACGTGCGTGGCCATCTGCTTCTTCACCCGTTTGGAATTGTCCTGGAAGAATTCCGTGAACAGCTCGTTGTGCTTCTTCTCTGCCAGTTGGAAAGTGTCCGTCAGGCAGATGCCGCTGTACGGCAGGTAGGTTTTCCGACGGGTAATGTCATGGAATACCGATTCAATGTTCACATCGGCGATATAATAGGCCAGCAGCACGATTTCATTGCAATGGATTTCATTCAGGTACTTGCGCTCCATGTCCTCCGGGCGAATAAGGCTGGACTGCAACAACCGTGTGATGAACGTGCCCGTGCCTACAAACGGGTCGAGGATATGCACATTTTGCTCAGTCAGCGATGTGTCGAACTCTGCTTTGAGTATGTCGTTTACGGAATGGATAATGAAGTCCACGCACTCCACGGGCGTATAGACGATGCCCAGCTTCTCCACGGTGAGCGGAAACGCACCCTTGAAGAACTTTTCATAGAGGTTCTTGATGATGGTCTGCTTGCCCTCCAGATTGTCTATGCCACCCACATTCGTCCTCACTGACTGATAGAACTTCTCCAGCACTTCGGTATCTTTCTCGAAAGCCTGCTCCTGCAAAAGGTCTATCATGCGCTGCATGGAACGGCTCACGGCGTTGTTGTTCACGAACTGGTAATCGGCAAACAGCGCATCGAACACCGGACGGGTGATGATGTGCTGTGCCAGCATTTCAATGGCCTGTGCCGCATCCACGGACGGGTTAAGGTCGCGCTGCAATCCCTTGAGATATTCGTTGAACGCCTTTTTGTGTACGCCGGACTGGATGAGCTTGGATATGCGCTCGATGAACTTGTGCGCGATAAGTCCGATTTCCTTTGCCCAGTTTTCCCAATAGAGGCGGTCGCCGCACTTCTCCACGAGCTTGGCATACATGCCGTCCTGCAACTCACCGAAGCGAAGCTCCAACTGCCGGGCGATTTCCACGTTCTCCATCTGCCGCGCTTCTTCCTCTCCCTCCTGAAAGCCCAGTCCCGGCCTGCCGATGGTGACGGACGGCGTATAGGCCTGCTTGTTCGGTTTCTGCTTGTTGAGCGCAATCTTGTTCACCATCGCATTGAAACGGTCATCGTGGGAGCGCAGCGCGTTCAGGATTTCCCAGACCACATCGAAGGTCTTGCTGTTGTCGAGTGCTTCTTCCGCCGAAATATCGGACGGCACGACAATAGGGATGATGATGTACCCGTACTTCTTCTCGTCGGGCAACCCCTTGTGGAAAGTGCGCATCACGCGGCCTACCGACTGTACCACGTCCACCTGCGAGTTACGGGCGGAAAGGAACAGCACGGCATCGAGCGACGGCACGTCCACGCCCTCGGACAGACAGCGCACGTTGGTCACCACCCGGCACTCCCGGTCATTGTCCGGTTCTTCCGCCAGCCATTGCAGGATTCCGTTGCGCTCCTGTGAGTTCATCGAGCCGTCTATGTGCTTTGTGGCTATCGAAACGGTATGCGAAAGGCTTTCCGCATCCAGATTCTCGTCGTACTTTTCCGATATTTGCGGCAGCACGGAAGCCACGTATTTGGATGCGATGCCCGCTCTGCTTGTGCTTCTGTCAATGGATGAACAGAACGCCACGGCACGGCGCATCATGTGCGGGTCGGCATCCCATGTGCGGTGGTCGTCGCCCTGTATCATCTTGGACAGTCCGTTGATTACGCCGATGAGCTTGGACGTGTCGTCAAAGTTCAGTTCCGTGGTCGTGTCGGTGACATCGCGTCGGATGTTTTCCGGTACATCGTCCTCACTGACGGTAAGGACAAGTACCTTGTAGTCTGTCAGCAGTCCGTTCTGTACGGCATAGGAGAAATTCACGCGGTAGAATTCCTCCCCGTACAGAGCCTTGTCGTCCATCGAACAGAGGATGCAGTCCTTTTCCGATGCCTTTATCTTGGCCGATTCACCGTACAGTCTTGGTGTGGCGGTCATATAGAGGCGTTTCCTGCCTTGCGCGTTGTCATCGGAGTGTATCTTGGTGAAGTTGCTCTCGTCCTTGTCCGACAACTTCACGCCTGTGGTGCGGTGGGCTTCGTCACAGATGATGAAGTCGAACACGCCATACCCGCCGCCTGTTTCGGAAAGTATCTCCTGTTGTGCCGCTGAAACGGCATCAATGGACTGGTAAGTGGAGAACACGACTACCAACCCGTCATGGTTTCGATATTTCTTCAACTGTGATGCGATGGACTGCGGACTGGTGGACGCTGGCACGGCAAGGTCAACCACGCTGTCATCCATATCATCGTATTTATTCTGAATCTTTCGCGAAGCCTTGGAATCGGAACAGATGCAGACGGCCTTGATGGGTTTCTTCGCGTCTGCCGACCATGCGTTGAGCGACTGCCCCAACAGGGCGATGGACGGAACCATGAACAGCACCAGTCCCTTGCCACCCAACAACTGTTCGGTGATGAGCAGCGAGGTGTAGGTCTTGCCCGTTCCGCAGGCCATGATGAGCTTGCCCCGGTCGTTGCCGTCAATAATATAGTGCGTGTATGCCTTGGATATGGCATCCAACTGGTGCTTGCGCGGTTTCTTGCCCTCTACAAGTGCGGAAGTTCCCGTAAGTCCGTCCATCAGCTTTTGCCAGTCCACGCAGGAGGAGTTCAGGTCAATCAGCCCTACCCGTGAGAAAGGCGGGTCTTGGTGGCGGATGGCTTCCTCGGCGTTGCTTCCCCAATGGTTGGTGGTGGAAATCCATATTCGTTTTGCAAACCGGGTGGTCTGGAAAGTGACTTCGTTGGTGAACGTGCGGCTGGAGGTGGCGAGGAACGAATCCACGGCGGGCTTGTCTATCACGGCATCCTCCGCATAGCACTTACACTGGATAGCCCAATAGTCGCCCATTTCGGTCTTGGCCACGAGGTCGATTCCCGTGTCCGTGCCTCCGAAGTCCTTGCGCCCCGGAAAGTCCTCCCACAGCCACACCTTTTCAAGCTCGTTGTAGCGTGGGTCTGTCAACAGCCATGAGCGCATCAGACGCTCGAATTTTGTACCCTTTTCCCTTTCGGTGAATGATTCGGTACGGAATTTATGCAGTATGTCCTTGAAATTCATCTCTTGATAAGAGATACATTTCAAGAAAACAAATACTGGAAATCAATGTATTATTGAAAAATACAGGTGGATTTACTAAACAATTCCGCATAAATTGTCCTTCATATCCCATTATAAATTAGATTCGGACACGGATTTTGCAATATTATGAGTACCTTTGCAATATCAACTGTAACTCTTATCAAGAGATTCTGATTTTCGCTAAACAAATATTATCCGGAATATCCGTTCACAAGTCTTTCAGGATAAGGCTGTTCGCTCTGTCCACCACGTTTGTATCAAGCGATGCAAGGTAGATGCGCGTGGTTTCTTCCGAATCGTGCCCCATTCCCTCGCTGATGACCGAAAGCGGTATGTTCTTGCTCTTGGCGATGCTTGCCCAGCAATGCCGGGCGCAGTGCATGGTCAGCGGCATATTCAATCCGGCTAAACAGGCGACTTCTTTCAGTGCCACGTTAATACGGCTGATGGCATTGCGGTACTGCGTCCGCTCGTTTACGCATGGGTTGGTGATTATCGGCAGCAGGTATTGGGCGGTGAAGCAGCCGTTGTATTTGGCGATGATTTCCTCCATGCACTTCTCCCATTTGATACTCAGTTGCTGCCCCGTCTTTCTCCTGCGGTATATGATGACGCTGTTCTTCAAGTCCGATTTCTTTAAATAAGCCATGTCGATGAACGACATACCACGGGTGTAAAACGAAAAGAGGAACATATCCCTCGCATAGTCCAGATGCGGTTTCAAGGTCAGGTCGAGTTCCTTGATGCGCTTTATCGACTTCAACGGGAGGGCACGTTTCACCGTCTTGCCGATACCCGTGTAAACATGCTTGAACGGATATTTCTGTTCCGTCAGTTCCTTTTCCACAGCACGGTTATAAACGGCACGGAGTATACGCATATAGAACGAAGTCGTATTGGGGCAGTTGCCGTTGGATTTCAGCCATGCTTCATAAAGCATCATGGTGTCGCTGTCTATCTCATCCAAAAGAATGTCCTGCCCCTCGCGGAATTTCATAAAACTGGCTAAGGCTGCTGTGTAGGTTTCCGATGTGCGCACCTTGCCAAGCTGCTTCAACTGCCTTATGATGTCCTGCATGAAACCGAACAGCGATTGCCCGTTTGCGTGGCTGTTGAACTTCTCTACGATATTGTAAGCGGAGTAACTTCCGCCTTGGCTGTCGCATTGCGCGATGATGGCCTGCAACCGTCGGATGTCCCAACCGATATGTTCCGCAACGCTGTGGAGATACCGCTTCCTGTTCTCGTCGGTTTCAGGCATGATTCGGACAGACGATGCTTCCTTGTCCCATTCCGTATCAAGCACGCGGAAGTCCGTTCCGATTTGGCGGACTGTTCGCCCGTGAATTACCTGATAGTAGATGCTGCCCTCCTTGCCGTTTGTGGTAGAGGGACGATATTTTACCTTGATGGATGCCATTCACTTTATTTTTATTGTTTAGATTCTTTTTCTTCATTTCTCACTTGTTCCAACCGTTTGTGAAATACGGCCAGTGTGGAATCTGCTCCGATTGTTTCTGCCAGTTTTTCATAAGCTTCAACGGTCACGGCCAGTTCCGGATATAGTTCATTGAGCATGACGGAAGTCACTTGGTATTTGTCTGCAACCATTCTCAGCCGCCTGTTTTCATCCCGGTATTCACGCCATTGCGCCCAACTGACGATAAACAGGGCAAAGAACACGAGCGTACTGATGATACCAGTCCATGCGTAAGGGTTCTTGTACCAGCCATCGGGTAGCCTATCCCATAGCCGCCTGATACCCCTTGTCACTCTGTCCGGTCGGATTGCCTGCCAAAATTTCGCCCCAAAGCCTTGACTTTGCTGTACCTTTTCCGAAATCCGCTTGTCTTTCTCCACATGGTCGGTAAGCATTTCCAGTATCTTGTAAAGCAAATCCTTGGTGGTGGGGATTCCACGCTTACGCATGTCCTTGTCGTTGGCATCGGTATATACCTGCAGGCTCACAATCATTTCCTCACCCAATGATTTTTTATAGTCCTCGATGGCTTCCTTGCTCCCGAAAATGCCGTTGATGTTCTCCGGCGTGCTGCCGCCGAAGAAACGTATGACAGGCTCCAGCTTCACCGCAAGCCTTTTCACCGCCTCGTCCTTGTCCGAAGCGTCCTTTGTGGCCAGTATCTTCTTGATTTCCTCGATGTCCTCTGCCAATGCCCCGATAAGGTCGGATATGTTCTGTAAGTTGTCCTTCATCTTCTCATTTTTCTTGGTTTGTACTTGTTCTTCTCCTTGTCATTCTCGCCCCAGCCGCTTTCGTTTCCTCCACCGCCTCCGCCGGATGAAACCTTGGCTTGGTGAGGTTGGACGCACAACTCAACGAGTATGCCGATACCCACTTGGATGATGTCGGAGCCGGATTCAACAGAACTGCCGCCGTTGCCGTCCGTTGTCGCTCCGTCCGGTGACGGCTGTCCTATAAAAGTGCCTGCCGTATGACTGTCCACTGCCATGTTCGGCATGGTTGGCGGTGTCCGTCCGTCAAAGCTGTTGTCCTGTACACGTGGTTGCCATTCCATACCCTCGGCGATGCGTCCTCCCAACTGCTTGTCCAGTCTATAAAAGCCCATGCTACGGTCAATCCGTGAGCCGCTGAATGAAATGCCGTCTTTGGTGAATGACACGCCCACGATATTGCCGTTGTGCCTGTCGAGATTGAAGTTTACCCCGATGCCCTGCTTGGCCAGCCTGTCGCACAATTCCGACCAACTGCCGCAACGAGGCAGGGCTGCTTTGACGGCATCATGGATTTGGTATTTCACCTTGTCCTTTCCACGCAGACGGTCACGCTTCACTTTCTCTTTGCCTTTGGAGAAGTGCAGCCCGTATTCCCTCGTGAGAGCCTTACACACCGCCACATTGCGTATGGCATCGTTACGGTCGCTGATGGTGTTCCCGGCATTGTCAACCCTGTTGGCCACGATGTGCAGGTGCGGATGTTCCTTGTCGGTGTGACGGCATATAATATACTGGGTGTTCACAATGCCCATGCGCTTCATGTACTCACGGGCGATTTCGGCCATCAGCTCGTCAGTCAGTCTGGGCGCGTCCTCGTGGGCGAAGTCCAGCGAGATGTGGTACACCGGATTTTTCAGCTTGCGCCCCGGCTTGTCGTCCGCCTGCCCCTGCATACTCCTTGCGATGGCGGCGTTGTCGTCAAGACGCACATCCTTACTGTCTATAAGCCTTGCCTTTTTCGGGTTGTTCACGTAGTTCACCAGCCTTGCGAAGCTCGCCCGTTTTTTCAAGTCGCCCATCATATCTGCGTGATGATTCTGTTGAACTCTTCCAGCAGGGCGGTAATTCTCTCTTTGGTTCTGGGGAAGCCCTGTTGATGTGCCATTTTCGCCAGTTGGTTCAGGTTGTTGCATCCTCCCTCCAGCATACGGATTTGCTGCCTGTCCTCCTGCGTCCGTGCCGCAACGACCTTGCCCTGTAGCAGCAATTCCCGCAGGAAGTGTGACGGTTTCTTGCCCGCATCCGTTATCCTTTTCATGACCGTTTTCCACTCGGCCAGCGTGAGCCTTGTGGATATGGTCTTTGTACGCGCCTTACCCTTTACGGCTTTGGGGCGGCCTCCTTTATGCTTGGTATCTTGTTCTGTCATCCGCTTGTTATTGTCTGTTACAAATGGGGCTGCGTTTTTAGGGCTGCAATCCGGTCTTGCCGTTTTCCGCATGGTCTGGTCGCCGTTGGTGGCGTAGTTTTCGTGGACGAAAACATTAACTTGCCAGCCCTAAAAACACATACCTGAAAAAACGCTATTCCCGGCCATGTTTGCCGCTCATATATAAGAGGGATTGCCATCGAATAAGGTGCGTTCACTCGGCATTGTCGGTGGGCTATCCTCCGGTTGCACCATGCCGCCATTGGTATTTGTCTGTGGTGGAACAGCCGGGCTTTCCGTCGGATTGCCGGGTTCTGCCATAAGTCTCTTGCCCTCCAAAACAGGTCGTTCCATCGGTTCTGTCCGGTTTGGTAGTTCCGCATGGCTTACTGCTATTTCTGCTTTATCCTTTGGCCGCTTCTTCCTTGCCGCCGAGCTTTTCCGCAGGAGTTCCAGCCGTTGGCCGTTGAAAAGGTATATACGTACTCCCTCGTACGCCTTGACCGTTTGTTGGTATGTTGGATTTTCCGTGAGCCGTCCGTCCATCATCCATGACTTTACGCACACCATATCCATGATGGTAGTTATGGGATTGGAAACAACACGGATTAGCCCCCGCTGCGAAAAATCCTCCAACAGACGGCTGACGGACTTGCGCCCGATATTCCACTCCTTTGCCAGTGACAGCATGGAGCCGTCCACCTGTCCGGGATGGAGCACATAACCCAATCCACGTTTGGTTTTACTTACTTCCGTGACCGCCATCCCCGACAAGAGGGAAAGAAAATAGGTCAGGTTGCACACGCCGTTGGTTGTCCCGTACAGGAAATACCATGCCTCTACATTCATTGCCACCTCCATTTTATAGCACGGCAGAACAAGCTGCTTCAAATTCTTCATAAGCCATGATGTTTTTGTTGTTCGTTATGTGGATTATCCCTTGGTGTTTTTGTCCGCATCCCTGTTGGTGGTTTTCAGGTTCTTAATGCGGTCAATCTGCTCTTTCGGGAACAGGACGCGCCGCCCAATCCGTTGCCCCTTGATATGCCCCAGCTTCTCGTGCCGCCAGATGGTCGCGATGCTCACGCCCCATTTCTCGGCCAGTTGCCGGATGGTGTAATACTCCGATGTTTCCTGCGGTGCCTGCGCCTGTCCGTATTCCTCCAGCGCACACCTTACGCTTGCGCCGATGAGTTGTTGAAGCTCGTCGCGTGATACCAGTACCATTTCCATATTTTCTGCCATAAGTCATTGATTTTGAAATTATGGCGGCAAAGTTAGATGATGAATGAAACGGGTGAACTTGTGGGGATTTGTGAAATAAACGGGCATAAGAAAAGCCGCCAAACATCTGAGGTCTAACGGCTTGTGCAAAGCAGTGGGCTGTGGTGAGTTGTAACCACGTGTGGACTGCCGCATTATTTTATCATCGGGAGCAGTTCTTTGAGCCTGCTTATGAAAGTCTTTTCTACATTGTACTTGGCAAGGCTTTCCGCTGTAAGTCCTATGGAACGGGCTGCAGCTGCGCGGTACTCCTTCCAGTTCTTGAAATAGGCTTTTGACAACAGGGTGATGACGCACCGCATCTTGCCTTTCACGCAATTCTGATAGGCCGTGGAGTAGTCGGCACGCATGACGGCACGTATGAAGTCCTTGTCGGAAACGGCGTTGCCGTCCAGTACGGGCTTGCCCTTGTCGGGGCCGCTCTGTACGGTAAAGATGGTGAGGAACTGGTACAGCCTTAAAACAGGCACCTGCGCCGTCGTGCTGAACGCTCCGCCCTGCACGGTATCCGTGGCAGTAAAGCCTGCCATTTGGGTAGGTGTTGTTTTTACTTCGGATTCGGTTGCATCCTCATGGAGTATGTTCCTTTTGACATAGCCCATTGACAAGGCGATATGGAACATCTTAATCCCGGCTAACTGTGTCTTTGTATTGCCGTCTTGGAACACCATAGAAAGGTGGACGGCTTTTGCGAAATCCTCCGTGAACAGCCGTGCCAAATCCTTGTCGTTGGCGTTTGTAATATATTCCTTGACGGCCTCGATTTTGTCCTTGTCCATGTCGGCAAACAGGGCATACGCTTCTTCTCCTATGTATTCTTTCCCTTTGTTCACATCGGTTGCAGCCGTGCATTTTCGGATGGCGGTTCGGATGTTGTCGATGCGGTCCGTGGCTTCGATGCGTGTCATGGGACGGACTTTTCCCTGTTCGTTTCCGTCGGGAAAGAAGTATTGGCCGATTACTTCTATGGAAGTATAGACGATGCCCGCATAAAGGGCTTCCTTGCCCAAGTACTGCAGATATGCCGAACAAAGTCCATGCAGCCGTTTCGCATCCCCGTGCAGCCGGACAAACTGGTGTGCCAGCTCCTTGTCGTCGTGTTCGGCGATGTATTCCCGTACCTCATTCAACAGGGCAGGAACAGTTTTCATTTCACGCCGGATGTTCTTGCAGATGTCCTTGTTCCCGGCTTCATCTTCAACTTTGCCACTGGCAAGGCCTTCCGCCAGTTTCAGGCTTCTGCCGATAATCTTCGACAGCCTGAACAGGGCACTGATGATTGCGAATCTCGTCTTTTCCATAGGCAGCCGTTTTACATTTCAATGATACCCTCAAAGTCCTTCAACGCAATCACGGCCTTTTCCTCCGCATCCAGTTTAAGGTAGCGGCGCAGTTGCGCCTCGCTGCTGTGTCCCGTTATGGCTTGGATGGATGACAACGGTACTCCGGCCTTGTATGCGTTGGTGGCGAAACTTCTTCGTGCCGTGTGCGAGAGGAGCATATCACAGAACCTCCGTCCTCGTTTCGGATTGAGCCGCTTCCCGTCAAATCCGCAGTCATGCGTCCAACCCAGCAACAGCCCAATGGTCTTTATCAGCTTGTTCATTTCGTTGGGGCATACATGGGGCAGCTTGCCGTCGTATTTGTCAAGTATCTGCCTTACTCGCCTGTCCACCGGGATATAGACTTTCTTGTCCGTTTTCTGCTGTGTAAGCAGAATGAACTCCACTCCGTTTATCTCGGTTATCATATCCTCGCATATTCTTGAATAGTCGGACACGCGTTGTCCCGTCAGGCAGCCGACAATGAAAATATCCCTCACGTGTTCCAAGGTGCGTATGTGGGTGATGCGGCACTTGGAAAGCTGCATGAGTTTCTCGTCCTCGCTGATGTCGAGTGCCTCCAACCGTTCCCTGACGGCCTCCTTTGTGGAAAGGTCGAGTTCGAGCATTTCCTGTATCTGTTCCGGCGTAAGATAGATGTTGTCCACTTCCTCTTTTTTCGGAACAAAGTCCGAATGGCGGAAATCGTCGCACTTGGTCAGCTTATCCTCGTATGCCGCCTTTGCCACGGTACGGACATCCGTCATATAAGAGTTGATGGCGTTGGGCATCAGGCCGCGCCCTTTCCAGTAACCGACAAGACTGTTGCGTGTTTCCATCGTCATGTCGTCCAACCCGATTTTGCGGTGCATTTCCTTTTGATAACTGCGGATTTGGTTCAGGATGATGCGCAGCCCCTTGATATAGGCCGGGGTTACTTTTACGGTACGGCCTTTCTTTGTACGACGCCCCGTTTCCAAATCTTCTATATAAGTGGTAAGAAAATCCTCGAACAGCATCTTGCCCTTGGGCTTGACCTCCACAACCTGCATCATGCCGTTCAGCACATCGTGCTTTACGCTCTCGATGACGGATTTCGCCTTTTTCGGGTCGAAATCGTCCGCCTCGAACGCCGCCTTTATCCTTGCGAGGACTTGGGCGAACTGCCCGTACTTTATCCCGATGCTTGACATGAGGGCGGACGAGGTGTATTGCAGGGAGCGGTATTTTTCCCATTCAAGCTGCCTGATGGTGAAGCCTGTTACGGTTTTCACGTTGGCCTTGCCTGTGCGCACACGGGCATAGACCGAACCGAAGTCCTCTTTCCCTGCCTTTGATGATTTTATGAAGATGAAATCCATACGCAATGTCCTTTGATTACTGGTACAAAGGTACGAAATCTATTCTGAAATATAGTACCAAATAGTACCAATATTTTCTAAAACAGTGAAATTCCGTGCGTATTTCAATCAAATGAAAATATATGCAAATAACTGATATACAAGAATAACTAATAAAACAGAGTTCTACTGAATATAATTAGTGAATAGTGGGCCACCATCTTCGGTTCGCCCGTCGTGCCGGAGGTGAAATACATCAGCATGATGTCGTCGTTGTCGTTGGCATGCTGCGGCCGCACGAAAGGCGCTGCACGGCGGATTCCCTCGTGGAAATCGAGGAACCCTTCGGGAATCTCCGGGCCCACGCTTATCAGCAGCTTGGTGGTCGGGCTTTCCGGCATGGCCGCGGTGATATGGTCGGTTATTACCGGCTCGCCCGCGGCGACGATCGCTTTGACCCCCGCCATATTGCACCTGTAAACGACATCCTTCCTGGTCAGCAGGTGGGTCGCCGGGATGGCCACGGCTCCCAGTTTGTGCAAGGCAAGGATCGAAAACCAGAATTCATAGCGGCGCTTGAGGATCAGCATCACCATGTCCCCCCGGCCGATGCCGAGGCTCTGGAAATAGGAGGCCGTGCGGTCGGTTTCACGCTTCATGTCGGCAAAGGTGAACTGGATCTCGCCGCCCCGGTCATCCGTCCACAGCAGCGCCTTCTTGTCGGGTTCCTCCGCCGCATAGGCATCCACCACGTCATAGGCGAAATTGAAATCCGCGGGGACGCGGATACGGAAATTCCTTATGTAGTCCTCCTGGGAGGTAAATACCGTCCGGGATAAAAATTTCTCCACCATACGCCTACATTATTATCGCCAGGAAACGCACCGGCTTGCCGTCGAGCGCCTTCATGCCGTGCGGCAGGCCGGAATCGAAATAAAGGCTGTCGCCCACGCCGAGCACCAGCTCCTTGCCGCTGACCGAGATCAGCAGGCGCCCTTCCAGCACGTAGTTCATCTCCTGCCCCGTGTGGCAGTTCAGGTGCATCGGGGCATCGGCGGCCGAAGGCTCCACCGTCACGATGAAGGGGTCAGCCCTGCGGTCGCGGAAACCCGAGGCCAGCGCCTCGTACTTATAGGCCGCACGCCGTTCGACCGATACACCCGTGCCGGCACGGGTGATAAAATAGGAGTTCATCTTGGGCTCCTCGCCGAACATCAGCACATCCAGGCTGATCCCGTAGCGGCGGGCTATGGTTTGCAGCACATTGACCGAAATATCGGCATCACCGCTCTCCATATCCCTGTACTCGTCGACCGACAGACGGCAACTGTCCGCCACTTCCTGCTCCGAAAGTTCGAGCACCTCGCGCAATCCGCGCAAACGGGTTGCGATCGATTTAATCGGATCACACATCATTCTATAATTTAAATTATCGGATAGGTTCGGCATTTGCAAAATTCCACGGCGTAAAGTTACGATCCGTAACCGAATCGTCCCACAGCCAGCTTCCCATGCCGGATATTTCCACCTAACAACCTGGGCGTAAAGATAGTAAATATTATTAAAAACTACAACCATCCCACTTTTCTTTCATTGTCCGCCGGAAAAACGCCCCGACCCGGCGAAATTCGCAGGCGGCGGTGAGATGGCGCAGGCACGGCAGCACCGGAAGCACCAGCGGTACGGAAACATCGGTGACACGGGAAGCAGCGGTGACACGGGAAGCAGCGGCGGCACAACGGCTTGCGGGGAATACGGGCATCTTGCGGGAAGCCTGCGGGAATAATGCAGGAACCTTGCGGAGACTCTGCGGAGACGCCCCGACGGCATCGCGGCGGCAAAACAAAAGGAGGGCCGCACTTGCGCAGTACGGCCCCCTTTTCCAAACCGGATCGCCTATCGCACGCTGAAGCGGTAGATACCCGACCCGACGCCAAATACACGGTACCCGTCCTCGGTACCGAGGCTTTCGACATCCTTGCACTGCGCGACTTCGAGCCCGCTTTCGCAAACCCGGCTGCCGGCAGGGGCGGGGACGTAAATCCGCGCCGTGGTGTTGGCCGGCACCTCGACCAACAGGTCGAAACCGCCCTGTTCGGTCGTCCACTCGCTGCGGATCAGTCCATAGGGCGAGCGGAACGAGGCCTCGGCGCTGCGCAGGTCTCCCACGATCTCGGGCCTGACGATGAATTTCTTATAGGCCTGCGCCGAATCGTCGCGGCGGATGCCGCCCACATAGGTATAAAACCATTCGAGCAGGTGTCCCAGCATCAGATGGTTATGCGACTTGCGGGGCAGTGCCTGCCATGATTCGGGCAGCGCCGTAGCGCCCTGGGCGAGCATATAACCGTAGCCGTATACGTCGTACCGCGAGTTCATGTCGAAGATCACCTGCGAATTCCCGCTCTGCTCCAGCGCCCGCAGCACGTAGTTGTATCCCACGTCGCCCGCCGTCAGCGCATTGCCGCGGCTGCGGATGTCCTGCACCAGGTTCGCCAGCACGGCATCGCGGTTCTGCGGCTCGCAAATGCCCGAGTAGAGCGCCAGCGCATTGCCGGCCTGGCTGTTCTTGTCATAACTCCCGGTCTGGGGGTGATAGTATTTTTCGTTGTAGGCCTTGCGGATATCCTGTGCCAGCTTCCCGTATTTCGCGGCATCCTCCTTGCGCCCCATCTTCTCGGCCGCCTTGCGGATCGTCTCGGCGTCCATATAATAGATCGGTGTCGCCGTTCCGGCCAGGGAGGTGAGCTGCGCTCGGCCGGGGTATTTGGGCCCCAGGTCGCACCAGTCGCCGAGCCCGTGGGAAAGGATATGCCCGTCGGCCTTCGAACTGAGGTAATCCACATAGCGCTTCATCGCCTCGTAATGCCGCTCGACCAACCGGAAATCACCGTAGTACTCGTAGACCAGCCACGGTGCCAGCACGAACGCGCTGCCCCACTCGGGCGAATCGCGGAATCCGTCGAGGAAAGTGACATATTCGGGGCAGATATCGGGGATAAGCCCCTCGGGCGTCTGCGCGAGCTCCATGTCGGTCAGCATCTTATCGTAGAGGGTATACACGTCGAACTTCGATTGCAGCGACCCGAACATCAGGTGCAGCTGCTCGATCCACGGCAACTTCTCGCGGTGGGGGCAGTCGGTGAAATAGCTCACCATATTGCCCTTGATACCCCACGCAATAAGCTCCTCGGTCTTGTTGAGCAGGTCGTTCGAACAGTGGAACGTCCCGGCCATCCGGGTGGCGTTGCGCGTATGCAGGCCACGAAGGGTAACGATCTCGGGCAGCCCTTCGGGATTCTCCTCCCCGGCCGGGACGGCATTGCTCACCAGCACGTAACGCTGTCCGAAATAGGTGAACTGGGGGCGCCACGTCTCCACCTCGTCGCCGCGCAGGGTGTAGGTCAACCTGTATTCACCGCGGTAGCCGCCGCATTCGGTAATCGAGTCGCACTCGAAATTGAACAGCTCGGTGGTATTGAGCTGCACGCTCTGCCCACGTTTGCCGCGGACTTCCAGCTGCACCGTCCCCGAGAAGTTCTGGCCCATGTCGTACAGCCATTTGCCGTGGCGGGTCTTGCGGATCGAGACCACGGGGAACTCCTCCATCACCCGCACGGGTTCGGCGACGGGGGAAACCAACTTCCCGCGCTGGGTCGTCACCAGCGGCTCGGCCCAGGCCGAAGCGTCGTAGCCGGGCAGCATCCATCCTGTCCGCTCGCGCGTCGCATCGTAATCCTCGCCGCCGAAGATGCTGCTGTACGTCACGGGGCTTTCGGTCACACGCCAGGCGCGGTCGCTGACAATAGTCTCGTGCGTCCCGTCGGCATACTCGATCTCGGCCTTGAAGATCATCTTGGGATAACCGAAGCTGATGAGCGCCTTGAAATAGCGTTCGCGCGGCACATTGTAGAGGCCGTTGCCGAGCATCACACCGAACACGTTGCCTCCCGGCTGCAATTCTTCGCTGATGTCGAACGTCTGGTAGCACACCTGCCTGTCGTAGTCGCTCCACGCAGGGTCGAGGAAATTGTCGCCCACCTTCGCCCCGTTCAGAAACAGCTCGAACTGTCCCAGGCCGCTGACATAGACCGTCGCCCGCTCGACGGGCTTGGTAACCTTCACTTCACGGCGGAACTGCGGCAGCCGGTTGAGCGCCGTTTTCCTGTCGCCGATCTTTATTTTGTTGAACTCCTGTCCGGGCACCACGCGCAGGCTGTCGGGCAGCTCCTCGAAGGCGATCCACCGGGCTCCGTCCCAATCGCTGCCGTCGAGCAGGCCGACCGCGAACGACCGGATTTCGCTCCACGGCGAATAATTCCCCGCAGCATCGCTTACCCGCACGCGCCAGTAATAGCGCTGCCCCGGCTTCAGCGTCCGCCCGGCATAGCGCACATGCAGTGAAACATCGGATTTGCGTTGTTCGTCCCACAACAGCTTCCGGCCCCTGGCCAGGTCGGCGGGGTCGGACGCCACCTGAATCTGATACCCGGCCTGCAGGAATCCGCGGCCGACGGAAAGCGTCTGCCAACTGAATTGCGGCGTCAGCGTATTGATCGCCAACGGGTTGTCCCGGTATTCACACCTCAGTTCCGCCACACGAAACTCATCTGCGGCAATGCCCCACAGGCAGCTTAGCAGCAATGGGAACAATAGTAATAGTTTTTTCATAATCATTAAGATTTGGTTTCGTTTCAGGTTGTTTTTAATTTCCTTTGAAGCCAAAAATAATGTTTTTATTTTACTTTTACACGCTCTTGCAAAAAATACGAATCCAAAAAGTCATTTTTCGAATATAAAAAATCATATTTCGAACTTTTCCGGCAAAGGTACTATCCCCGCACAGGCTACCGGCCTGCCGCCAAAGCCCGTCAAACAACCGAATATCAGGCAGGCAGCGCACAATACCCAAGCTACCGGACAGCCGGGCATGCAGCGTGCAAAAATGAAAAACCCGCCCCTCGGGCAGGCCGGAAATCGCACAAGATCATTTTACCCGGCTGCACTGGTCGACCAGACAGGCGACCGAAACGCTGTGCATCCCGGCATTGGCCGCACTAAAGACAATGGAAATATGCAGGATGCGCGGCGTTGCAGCTTCGAATTTCGGTTTTCGGACTGCAAATCAGGAAAAAATTCGGATGTCGTGTCCCGCCCGGCAAAAAATTCTTACGGCTTTTTCAGCCGCTCCCGCTCCGAATGTCCCGATTTTTTTCCTACCTTTGTCACAAACAAATCTATCAACACATTTTACATCGATACCATGGAATTCGAAGGAACCGTTTACAAAATAATGCCCGTGACGAAAGGCACCTCCGCACGCGGCGACTGGCAGCGCCAGGACGTAGTGTTCGAGATGAACGAAGGCTCGTTCGCACGCAAAATCTGCGTGACGTTCTTCAACAAGCCCGAAGACGTCGCCCGGCTGAAAGAGGGTGCAGCCTACACCGTCTCGGTCAACATCGAGTCGCGCGAATACAACGGCCGCTGGTACACCGACATCCGCGCATGGCGCATCCAACCCAAGCAAGCCGAATCCGCCGCCCCGATGCCCGACATGCCCCCTGTGGCCGAAGAGCCCTCCTTTGCCTCTTCCCCGGCAGAAGTGGACGACCTGCCGTTCTAAGGCAGACAGGAGACAACACACAACGGCGGCCGGAATTGTTCCGGCCGCCGTTCATTTTACAGGACAAATTTATGGATAAAACTGCCCGCACCACACAAACAACGGTACGCCGCCTGGATGGAACGGAACTACCGGAAGCAGCAGCCCTCGCAGGGCGCGTCTTCGCCGAGTTCGAAGCCCCGGAATACAGCCCGGAAGGCATCGCCGCATTCCTCCGCTTTATCGAACCGCCGGCCCTCGCGGCACAGCACCGCAACGGTTCGATGCTGTCGTGGGGTGCTTTCCGGCAAGGAGTGCTCGCCGGGATTATCACCCTGACGCGCCACAACCATATATGCCTCCTTTTCGTGGAGAAGGCATACCACAGGCAGGGCATTGCCCGCACCCTGTTCTGCACACTCCGTGACCAGTGCCGTACCGATCCGGCCATCACCCGGATCACGGTAAACTCCTCGCCCTACGCCGTCGAAGCCTACCGCAGGCTGGGATTCCGCGCGACCGGCGGCGAACGCACCGTCGACGGCATCCGGTTCACACCGATGGAATACCTATTTATATAAAAAAGAACCGGGCTCCGCTCGGAGCCCGGTTCCAAATATCTTCCGGAAATGCATCTCGCTTATTTTGCAGGTGCCGTCGCAGGAGCCGTCGCGGTCGAATCGGCCGGTGCGGGCTCCTCATAAGGGATTACTTCGATAACTTCCACATCGAACTGGAGCGCCTCGTTGGGGCCGATGTCACGGCCTGCGCCGCGCGTACCGTAAGCCAGGTCACTCGGAATCCAGAGCGTAATCTTACCGCCCTCGCCCACGAGCTGGAGACCTTCCGTCCACCCCTTGATGACACGGTTCAGCGGGAACTTGGCGGGTTCGTCAGCTTCCTTGGGAGCGCCCTTTTCATCGAACGAATCGGGGCTCTGCTTGCGCATCATCTCCTGCTGCTCTTTCGAACGGTTCTTGAAGATCGAGGTGTCGAATACCTTGCCTTCACGCGTATATCCGGTATAGTGTACCCGAACCACATCGCGGGGATCCTTCGCCATCTTGGCAGCGTCGCCCTCCTTGGTAACCTTGTAGAGCAGTCCCGACTCGGTCTTCTTGACGCCCGACTTCTTCTCGGTCTTCTCCAGCCATGCCTTCGATGCGGCGGCATTCTCGGCAGGGCGCTTCACCATGAAATAATATTGCAGGTACTGGTTTACTTCGTCCTCGGTCATCTTGGCCTTGCCGTCACGCACGTCCTGCATGGCCTGGCCGATCCAAACCAGCTGTACGGGCATACCGCTCTGGCTGATGTTGTAGCCGATGTCGTTACCGAAGGCATACGAAATCTCGGCACGCTCCTCCTCGCTCTCGAACATGGCAGGGTCGGCCGTGGGGTACTCGACCTTCGTGCTGTCGCCTCCGGCCAGACGGATGCTGTCCTGCTCGGCACGTTTGGCGGCGATTGCCTGGGCGCGCTCGCCGCGCTTGGTCATGAAGTACTCGCGCAGCATTTCGAGCGATTTGTCGTGCTCCTGCGTAGCCTTACCCATCGCACTCTCCTTGATACCCTTGTCGATGGCCTTGAAATCGAAGGGGATGTCCCTCATTTCAAAATTTATACCGTTACCAATGTTCGCACCCAGTACATACGACAGCGAGTCGAATTCGGAAAGGCTGCCCATACGGACACCGCCGCCCTTGTCTCCGCAGGCGGTCAGGATTGCGGCACCCGCAAGCGCCGCGGCAAAAAGAATCTTTTTCATCGTTTTTTGAATATGTTTAATCTAATCGTTTGAGCCTGTTCAGGGTTCACCCGCGCAAAGTTATAAAATAATTACAATATCGCCCCAAATTACCGGCGTAAATTATTGCGCCGCGACCAATTCGTATATTTGTCGAGATCGACAAGCTCGATTTCGTAATAAAGCGTGGCATTGGGTTTGATCCCGAGCTCTTTGTCCCCCGCAGAGCCATAGGCCGCCGACGAAGGCATCCAGGCATTGATCTTACCGCCCTTGCCGATCAGTTTCACGCTCTCCTTCATTCCCTTGCCCAGGCTGCCGAGCGACGTGCGCAGCGTGTCGCGGCGCTCGTAGGAAGAGTAGACGTCGGCCCCGTCGGCCGTACGGATGATGTAGCGCAGCGCGACGCTGTCCCGGTCGGAAACCGGGATCTGCTCCTGGTCGCCCAGCACCTCCACCGTATAGGTCACGCCCGACGGCGTACGGGCATAGCTGCGGTTCGATTTGGCAAAGTCTGCGAGGAACTGCTCCTCGTAGGCACGCGCCTTTTCGGGCAGCACGTAGTTCATGTAACGAAGGTAATAGAGCTCGGCATCGTCCGCCGAGAGTTTCGCCCCGGCACGGAATACGTCGCGGATACCCTCGCAAACGGCGTTGACGTTGAGCGTCGAATCCATTTTCAGCAGGTTCATGCCCACGTTCATGCCGATGATATAAGCCACCGAATCGGTGTCGGCCTTGAGTTTCACGCCCCCGCCCGACTTCCTGGAGCAGGCCCCGGCCAGCAACGCCACGGCTGTCAAGGCAAAAAATGTTTTACGCATACTTAATTATTTCCGTTTCTTCGAAAAAATCAAAATCAGCAGGCTTCCCAGCACGGCCGCGGCCGTCGAGCCCATCAGGATCGCTATCTTGCCCCGGTCGATCAGGTCGGGTTCGGTGTAGGCCAGCGCGTCGACGAACAACGACATCGTGAAGCCGATACCGCCCAGACAGGCCACAGCCAGCAACAGGCGCCACGTAGCCCCTTCGGGCATCACGGCAAGGCCGGATTTCACGGCACCCCAGCTCGCAAGAAATATGCCCAAAGGCTTACCGACCACCAGGCCGAAGAAAATTCCCATCCCGATCGACCCGATCTCGGACGAATAGTGAAAAATATTCAGGTATTCGGGCGAAGTGATCTCGACACCCGCATTCGCCAATGCGAAGATCGGCATCACCAGGAACGTGACGTAGGGCGCCAGCGAATGCTCCAGGCGGTAGCTCATGCCCACCGAGTCGGCCGCCAGCGAACGCATACGGCGCATATAGAACCGGTGGTGTTCGTTGGGGAAATCGTCGCCTGACGTACTTGCCGCCAGCATCAGCTCCTTCAGGTGGCGCATCTTATGGACGAAATACTCCTTGCTGTAACGGGGCGTCATCGGGATCAGCATGGCCATCGCCACGCCCGATATGGCCGAATGCACGCCCGAATAGTAGAACAGCCCCCAGACCACCACGGCGGGCACCAGATAGAAGAACATACGCTTCTCGCCCATCTCCTTCATGAAATAGACCGCGAGCATGATGACCAACGCCGCCAGCAGGCAGCTTATCTGCACCTGCCCCCCATAGAAGAGCGCAATGACCAGAATGGCGCCCAGGTCGTCGGCGATGGCCAGTGCCGTGAGGAATATCTTAAGCGAAACCGGCACGCGGTCGCCCAGCATCGAAAGGATGCCGATGGCAAAGGCGATGTCGGTGGCCGTGGGTATACCCCATCCGTTGGCGGATATGGTGCCGTGATTGAAGAACAGGAAGATGATCGCGGGGGCAAGCATACCGCCTGCGGCCGCCAATACAGGCAGGATGGCCTGGCGTGCCGACGAAAGCTGCCCGCAGACGATCTCCCGTTTTATTTCGAGCCCGACGGCGAAAAAGAAAATCACCATCAGGCCGTCGTTGATCAGCTTCTCGACGGTCATCCCGCGCGGGAAAACCCAGTCGATCAGCCCGTCGGGGCTGTGCACCATCAGCGAAAGATCCGTTTCGAGCAGATGGCGGTAATAGAGCGAAGTCCCGGGCAGGTTGGCCAACAGCATGGCTACGATCACGCAGCCGAGCAGCACGATACCTCCGGCCCAGGGGGCTTCCAGAAAATTGCGGCCGCGTATACCGATCATATGACGCTCACGCACCCAGCGGTACATCGAAAATAGTCGCATTTACCGTCCGTTTGATTTTAATGTCAAATTACACAATTTCCAGAGCACGCGCGCCCCGGTGATGGCATCCACCTTCGCTTCGGGCGCCGGAGCGACCTCCACGACGTCGAACCCGATGATGCGGCGGCCCGAACGCACGAGCGTATCGAGCAGCCACACGGCCTGGTTGAACGTGAGCCCCCCGCAGACGGGCGTACCCGTATGGGGACAGTTCTCAAAAGTGAGGCCGTCGATGTCGAAGCTCACGTAAACCTCCTGCGGCAGCGCATCCACGATTCGCCGGCACAGCGCATCCCAGGTCTCGCCGCGGAACATCGCGGCGGCGAGCGACAGGTCGTCGAAGGTAGCGATACGACCGCACGAAGCGGCCAGGGCGGCTTCCGTTCCGCAGAAATCCCGCACGGCGACCTGGGCGATCTTCTTCACCGAAGGCACGTCGCGCAGGACGTTGAACATGATCGAAGCATGCGAGAACTCGAAGCCTTCATAGGCATCGCGCAGGTCGCAGTGGGCGTCGATATGCAGGATGCCGAACTCCCCGTGGCGGTCGCCCAGGGCACGGATCAGTCCGTAAGGCGTCGAATGGTCGCCCCCGACAAGCCCCACGGTCTTCCCGGCGTCGAGCCACCGTGCGGCCTGCGCCCCGATGTTGGCGTTCATGGCACGGCAGCCTTCGTTGATGCGGCGCACCTTGCGTACCACATAGTCGTCCTCGGGACTGCCCCCGCCTTCGAGGTGGGCGATCACCTTCTCCGCATCGCCGCGCAGGCGCTGCGACTCCTCCAGCAACGCATAGTCCACATCGGCCGTGGCGATCCCCCGGCGCCACGCGCCGGGAGCCAGCGGCTCGTGGAAATCGAGCTGCGTCGAGGCCTCGATAACGGCGTCGGGCGCATAGGCCGTCCCGGCTCCGTACGACACCGTCACGTCCCACGGAGCCGAAACCAGCACCAGCTCGGCCGTCCCGGGCTCGAAAGGAAGCCCGAAATAGGTTCCGTTATCCACGCCGACCCCGTCGGGATCGAAGGCTTTTAGTTCCATAGGATGAGTTTCATTCTTCATCTCCTGCGCCCGGCACAGTCTGCATACAGCCTCTGCCCCGCTCAATGAAAACGTTTGTTTTAAATGACAAAGGTACAAAAATTTTATTTTTTCCCTATATTTGCTTCCCGGAAAGAAAAGAAATCAGGAAAAAGCAACCATCCATGAAAATCGTCGCCGACAGTGCCATCCCCTTTTTGCAGGGAGTCCTCGAACCGTGGGCCGAGGTACGCTACCTGCCCGGCAGCCGGATCGCCGCGGAGGACGTGCGCGACGCCGACGCCCTGGTCATCCGCACCCGCACCCGCTGCGACGAACGCCTGCTCGCAGGTTCGCGCGTCCGTCTGATCGCCACGGCCACTATCGGGTTCGACCACATCGACACGGCGTGGTGCGCGGCGCACGGCATACGGGTCGCCACGGCCGCAGGCTGCAACGCCCGCGGCGTACTGCAATGGGCGGGTGCCGTACTGGCCCACCTCGCCCGTACACAGGGGTGGAAGCCCGCACAACGGACGCTGGGCATCGTGGGCGTCGGGCATGTGGGATCCCTCATCCGGGAATACGCCTGCCTGTGGGGCTTCCGCGTCGTCTGCTGCGACCCGCCGCGCGAAGAGCGAGAGCATTGCGGGTTCCTGCCGCTGGAAGAGGTCGCACGCCAAGCCGACATACTCACCTTTCACACGCCGCTCGACGCCTCGACGCGGCACATGGCCGGCGAGGGGCTGCTCGCCCGCCTGAAACCGGGCGCCGTAGTGATGAACTCCTCGCGCGGCGAAGTGGTCGACGGCGACGCATTGCTGCGGAGCGGCCATCCCTGCGTACTCGACGTCTGGGAACACGAACCGCGCCTCAACCCGCAGTTGCTCGACCGAACGCTGCTCGCCACGCCCCACGTCGCCGGCTACTCCGAGCAGGGCAAAGCCACGGCCACGGCCATGTCCGTCGCCACGCTGGCCGGCTTCTTCGGGCTCCCGCTCCGGGGCTGGTACCCCTCCGAAGCCGCCCCCTCCGTCCCGCGGCCGATCCCGTGGCAGGAGCTTTGCACGACCATCCGCGACGCCTATGACATCGAAGCCGAAAGCCACCGCCTCAAGGCGCGGCCCGCCGATTTCGAGGCCATGCGCGACCACTACCGCTACCGCAGGGAATACTTTTAGCGAAATCAATTCTTTTTTAGTACCTTTGCGGCCACGGACAATGCCCTTAAGAATATGTACCGGAGAATCATAAAGCCCATACTTTTCTCGCTTACCATCGAGCGGGCACACCATGTGGTGCTTCTGTTGTTGCGTATCATCGGGCTCATACCCGGCGGCCGGTGGCTCCTGCGCAAATGTTACACCGTACGGCACCCGGCGCTCGAACGCGAGGTCTTCGGTGTAAAATTCGCCAATCCCATCGGCCTGGCCGCGGGCTTCGACCGCAACGGCGAGGCCTACCGTGAACTGGCGGCGCTCGGGTTCGGGTTCATCGAGATAGGCACCGTCACCCCGCGTCCGCAGGCAGGCAACCCGCGCCCGCGCGTGTTCCGGCTGCCCAAAGACCGCGCCATCATCAACCGCATCGGGCTCTCCAACCGCGGACTGGACAAGACGATCTGCCACCTGCGCCGCCCGCACGAAGGGTTCATCGTGGGCTGCAACATCGGCAAGAACACCGTGACGCCCCCCGAAAATGCGGCCGCGGATTACCTCCGGCTCTTCCGCAACCTCTACCAGTATGCGGACTATTTCACGGTGAACATCAGCTGCGACAACTCCTGCCGCGAAGGTACCACCCATACGCGCACGCACATACTCCAGATACTCGATCCGCTGTTCGACTTCCGCCGCGGGCAAAACCAGTACCGGCCGATCATGCTCAAAGTGTCGCCCGACATGTCGGACGAAGTCATCGACGAAATCAGCGACATCCTGCTCGAAACGCCGCTCGACGGCATCGTGGCCACCAACGGCACCCACCGCCGCGAAGGGCTGCATACGAGCCACATGGCGCTCGACAAGATCGGCAGCGGCCGCCTGAGCGGCGCACCGCTCGCCCAACGGGCCGTAGAGGTCGTGCGGCGCATCCACACCCGTTCGGGCGGCAACTTTCCGATCATCGGTGTGGGCGGCATCATGAGCCCCGCCGATGCCAAGGCGATGCTCGACGCAGGCGCAGACCTCCTGCAACTCTACACCGGTTACATCTACGAAGGGCCGGGGCTGGTCGGCGAAATCTGCCGTTCGCTGATCGCCGATGCCGAAGCGGCCGCAGCCGCCAAGGCAGCCGCGGAAGCGAGAGCCGAAGAAGAGGCCCGGGCTGCTGCTCAGGCCGCTGAGGCAAAAGCCGCAGCAGCGACGGCTTCAGGCGCACAGGCACCGGAAGCCGGGAAGGCCGCACCCGGAACGGAAACCGCCGAGACAGCCCAAACGCAGGCCGCCGCACCTGCAGAATCGGTGCCGAACCCGTCACCGGAAACACAGAACGGCCCGGCACGACCTGCGGATAACGAACCGGACACCCGCAAGAAACAGCCCGCATCCTGAGCCTCAGATATTGCCATGAAAGCAACGATCATCACCATCGGCGATGAAATCCTCATCGGCCAGATCGTGGATACGAACTCCGTATCCATCGCCAAGCACCTCAACGCTGCCGGCATCGTCGTACACGAGAAGGTTTCGATCGGCGACGACAGCACACAGATCGTCCGGAGCGTGGAACGCGCCCTGGGGGAGTCCAACGTCGTCGTCATCACCGGAGGGCTCGGCCCCACCAAGGACGACATCACCAAAAAGACCCTGGCCGGAATGTTCGGCTGCGAACTGGTGCCCGACCAGCGGGTCGCAGACCATGTGAAACGCATGCTCGAAGGGCGCGGCATCGAGTTCAACGAACTCAACCGCGGGCAGGCGATGGTTCCGGCCTGCTGCACGGTGCTGTTCAACGCCCACGGCACGGCTCCGGGCATGTGGTTCGAACGCGACGGCAAGGTGGTGGTCTCGCTGCCCGGTGTCCCCTACGAGATGGAACACCTGATGCAGGACGAAGTGATGCCGCGCCTGAAAGCGCATTTCGAACTGCGCCAGATCGTGCACCGCACGATGATCACGGCCGGGCTGCCCGAGTCGATGCTCGCCGCGAAGATCGAAGCATGGGAAAACGCCCTGCCATCCTACCTGAAACTGGCCTACCTGCCCAATCCGGGCGCCGTACGGCTGCGCCTGTCGGCCTATGAGGTCGAAGGCGAAAGCGTCTCGAAGGAGATCGAACGGCAATTCGAGGCACTGCGGAAAATCATCCCCCACAACATCATCGGGTACGAAACGGCCACCATGCAGGAACTGGTGCACAAGCTGCTCACCGAGCGCGGGCTGACCCTCGCCACGGCCGAAAGTTGTACCGGAGGCAGCATCGCGGCGCGTTTCACGGCCATGCCGGGCGCTTCGGCCTATTTCCTCTGCGGCGTAGTTTCGTACAGCAACGCCTCGAAACACGACATCCTGGGCGTTGCCCCGGAGGTCATCGCCCGCCACGGCGCCGTCAGCGAAGAGGTCGCACGCCGGATGGCCGCAGGGGCACGGCGGATCTCGGGCGCCGACTGCGCCATAGCGACCACCGGCATCGCAGGCCCCGCGGGCGGCTCCGCCGAAAAGCCTGTCGGCACGGTATGGATCGCCGTGGCGACCCCGCACCGGACGACCGCAATCCTCAAACAGTGCGGTTCCGACCGCGGACAGATCATCGACCGGGCCAGCGCCTTCGCCATCAGCCTGCTGCGCGATGAACTCAATGGGAAATAATACATTCGCCCCATGTATAGAATACTTGCCTCAACCATCGGTGCACTCCTCGTCCTCACCTCCTGTATGCGTCAGCAGCCCGAGGAGCGGGTGCATAAACTCCTGACCGACCGCATCCAGACCCTTGCCACGGCAGAAAGCTGCACGGGCGGTACCATCGCCGCACGCTTCACGGCCATGCCGGGCGCCTCGGCCTATTTCAAATGCGGCGTAGTGACTTACAGCCTCGATGCCAAGCAGAACTTCGTAAACATCTGCTGCGATACGATAGCCCGCTACGGCGCCGTCAGCGAACAGGTCGTACGCCAGATGGCCGAAGGCGTCCGCCATTTGGCAAATGCGCACTATGCCATCGCCACGACTGGGATCGCAGGCCCCACGGGCGGCACCCCCGAATACCCGGTCGGTTCGGTATGGATCGCCGTCAGTTCGCCGCTGCGCACCACGGCCCGGCTGATCCACGCCAAAGGCGACCGCACGCAGATCATCCGCAAAGCGGGAACGGCCGCCATCGAACTGCTCGAAGAGGAGTTGCTCGCCGCACAACCGGACAAATAGTTTCAATTCACCGGCTGTTCCCTTGTTTTTCTAAACAATTTAGCTTATTTTTGCATCAATTCAGCCCGATGCAAAATGAAAAGAACCTTATTCCTGTCGGTGTTGTTCGGTATGCTCCTCGTTACGGCCCATGCTGAAAACGAAAGCCACCAACAAGTTGACAGTACGCTTTACGCCTATTACCGCTGGTGTAACAACAACATACGCGACACGGCCGTCCTCAGCAAGGCGGACACGTTGTTCCGGCTCTCGGGCGAGAAGCACGACATCCGGATGCAGGCCGTTGCGCTGAGCGTGAAAGCCGACCATTACTATTTCAACAACGACCTCGACTCGCTCAAGGCATGGATTCCCCGCGTGCAGGATTTCGCCCGCAAGCACAACCAGCTCAAATATTATTACTTCACATGGTCGCGGCTGATCCTCTATTATACCAAGCAGGCGCAATACACGCTCGCCCAATACGAGCTGGAGCAGTATATGTCGCAGGCCGAAAAGGACAACTACAAGCCCGCAACCGCCGATGCATACAAACAACTCGGGCACATCTACCGCACACGGGGGCTGAAAGAGGCATCGGTGGAATACTACCGCAAGGCAATCGACTTCATGATCCAGAACGGGCTCGACAAATTCCAGCTCTCGAACCTCTATTCGGAACTCGCGACCATGCTGATGGATCTGCGACGCTATCCCGAAGCCGCAGAGGCGATCGAAAAGGGGAAGGCCTGCATCCCCCTGCCTGAGTATATCTGGTCGCTGAAAATAAAGGAAGTGCTCCTGCTTCTCCAGACCGACCAGATCGCCAAGGCCAAAGCCCTGTTCGAAGAGATCAAGGCCGGACACGGCGGTTACCTCACCGATATCAACCTGACCGAAATGCAGCTGGCGATCTACAAATCCTCGCACGAATACACCAAGGCGCTCGCAACGATAGAGAGACTGATCGGACTGTTCGGGAACGAAGGCTACGCGGAATCGTATTTCTACTATATTTACAAAACCCGCGCGGACGCCTACGCAGCACTCGGCAACTTCGGGCCCGCCTATGAGGACTTGCAGCACTTCATCGACCTGTATCACAAGCGGGTCAACGACGACAACGAAAAGACGCTCGGGGAATTCGCCACGCTGCTCGACGTCAACCGACTGAACGTGGAAAAGGCCGAACTGCACCAGCAGGCGCAGGAAGAGCGCCTGCACCGCACCCAATTGGGCACCATCGGCCTGGCGTGCATCCTCCTGCTGGCCGCCGTCTTCATCGCGGTGATGCTCCGCATGAACCGCCACCTCGCCCGCGCGAAGCGGGCCGCCGAAGAGAGCAACCGGATGAAGGGCATCTTCATCCGCAACATCACACACGAAATCAATACGCCGCTCAACTCCATCGTCGGGTTTGCGGAGCTGGCCGCAGCCTCGGACGATGCCGATGCCGCCGAACGGCAATCCTATATCGGCATCATCCAGGAAAACAGCGGCTACCTGCAAAAACTCGTGGACGACGTACTCTACGTCGCCGGGCTCGAATCGTCGGAAACCCCGCCGGTCATGGGGCCGACCGAGATCAACGAATGCTGCCTGGAGTGCATTCAGAAGGTCTCGCAGTACAGCCCCCGGGCGGCCGACATCCGTTTCGTCCCGGCATGCGAAAAATTCCACCTGCACACCTCCCGCGTGCTGATATCCAAAGCCATCACCGAAATGCTGCGCAATGCCGTGCACTTCGCGGCCGACGGCGATATCACGCTCGCCTACACGCTCGACGGCGGCAACCGCCGCATCACGTTCACGGTAACCGACTCGGGCCCCGGCATCCCGGCTTCCGAGGCCGAGCATATTTTCGGCCGCTTCGTCAAACTCGACACCTTCTCGCAAGGGCTTGGGCTCGGGCTGACGGTATGCCGGCTGATCGCCTCAGCCCTGGACGGCACGATAAAACTCGACACGGACTACAGCGGAGGGGCACGTTTCGTACTTTCGATACCGCTACGTTAAACACTAAAAACCAATACAATAGACCATACACTGGAAAATTAATATGAATTATTAATCTTTAATTCTCATTTTTTCCTTATATTTGCACTCCCTTACGGGAATAACGAACAAATTTAGCGAAAACAACAATGAAAGTTTGCGAAATCACAGGCAAGGTAGCGATCGTGGGCAACAACGTCTCGCACTCGCACCACAAGACCAAACGCAAATTCAGCCCCAATCTGAAAACCAAGCGTTTCTGGTCCGAGCAGGAAGGCCGCTGGATCACCCTGAAGGTGTCGGCAGCCGGAATGAAAACAATTAACAAGAAGGGTCTTGCAGTAGCACTGCGCGAGGCTGCCGCACCCAAGTCCGTTTACTAAAACACCGAAGTAACAAATGGCAAAGAAAGGCAACAGGGTTCAGGTCATTCTCGAATGCACCGAACAGAAACAGAGCGGAGTTCCGGGAATGTCCCGTTACATCACGACGAAAAACAAAAAGAACACCCCCGACCGTCTGGAGCGTAAAAAGTACAATCCGTTTTTGAAGAAGGTCACCGTTCACCGTGAAATTAAATAGTTTTGAAGCTCTATGGCAAAGAAAGTAGTCGCAACACTGAAAACCGGCACGGGTAAGAACTTTACGAAGTGCATCAAGATGGTCAAGTCGGACAAGACCGGTGCTTACATGTTCAAGGAAGGCATCATTCCTAACGACCAGGTCAAGGAATTCTTCGAAGAGAAGAAATAAGTATTTTAAGAGCTATTCTTAAATACAAAGGGCATCCGATCGGATGCCCTTTGTGTTTTACCGACCTTCCCGGCGGATCAGAATTTGTGTACCGCGCGCACCAGGAAATTGTTATACTTGGGAATTTCGACGACATAGGGAGGTTCGATACCCATATGTGACGTAAAGGCCGACTTTTCGTCCTTCTCGGTCGAGGAGAAATAGTAGACCAGCCGATCCATACGCTTGCCGCCGTTATTCTTGAGGGCGTTGTTGAAACGGTTGCGGGCCTGGCGGCTGGACTGCACACGCGTCCCGCCGCTGTAATTATGGCCGATGTTCAGCAGTTCGTCGATCGACGGAAGGTACCAGCCCTCGCCTTTCTCGCGGCACCACTTGAATGCCGGGAAATCGTCCCACGAGAGGTTGTTCTCGGCAATGTAGGCCGCGACTTTCTCCATATTCACACTGCCGTCGGAACGGTTGTCCGTACCGATGACGCGCAGGTCGGGTTTGCGGAACTCGCTCCAGTGCAGGTAAATCTCATCGAGCGAGATTACCAGCCCGTGCTGGCGGTCGTCGGAGAGCATGCATACGACGCCCTTGATCCCGTTCTGGTTATAGAATTCGCCGATCTCGTACTCCTTGACCACATACTTCACCCCACCGGCCGGGCTGGCGGCAGGCGCCTCGGCCGCAGCGGGAGCGGCGGAAACCGTTGCAGGCTCTTCGGCCGGGAGGGCCGGGGTCAACGGTGTTGCAGGAATGCTCGCGGCAGCCCTGAAATACTCTTTCTCGCCGTTTGCATATTGGATATAGCTGATTTCCGACACGGGCAGGACATAAGTCGGGCCGTCGGGATTGGAGAAACGCTTGTAGCGAACGGACTCGGGGGTAATCTCCGTCACTTTCGCTTCGACCTTCGAGGCGTCGGCCTTGATTATCAGGTCTTGGGCTGCGACAGTCAGTACGCCGCAAAACGCTGCCAACAGCAGCAGGATCGTTTTTTTCATCATTGCAGGAAATGTATATAGCGCAAATATAACGTTTTTTTCCAAACTTTCTTATTATCTTTGTCAGGATATATTAAATATAAGTATGGGATTTTTCGATATTTTCAAAAAGAAACAGGATAACGCCGCAGCAGACATTCCGGAAAGCCGGCAACAGCAGCAGGAAGAGCTCAGCGCAGGGCTCGAAAAGACCAAGACCGGAATCTTCTCGAAACTCGCCCGCGCCGTAGCAGGCCGCTCGACGGTCGATGCCGACGTGCTGGACGACGTGGAGGAGGTGCTGATTACGTCGGACGTGGGCGTGGAAACCACGGTGAAGATTATCCGGCGCATCGAAGAGCGCGTGGCGCGCGACAAATATATGAACACCTCCGAGCTCCAGTCCATCCTGCGCGAAGAGGTCATGTCGCTGATGGAGGAGTCGCACGGCTCGGAGAAGCATTTCGGGCTCGACGCCAGGCAGGGCGAACCCTACGTGGTGATGGTCGTCGGCGTCAACGGCGCGGGCAAGACCACCACCATCGGCAAGCTCGCTGCACAGCTGACCAAGGCCGGACTGAAAGTCTGGATCGGCGCCGCCGATACGTTCCGCGCCGCAGCCATCGACCAGCTCAAAGTCTGGGCCGACCGCGCCGGGGCGACGATGATCCGTCAGGAGATGGGTTCCGACCCGGCATCGGTGGCGTTCGACACGCTGACGTCGGCCAAGGCCAACGGCGCCGACGTGGTGCTGATCGACACGGCAGGCCGCCTGCACAACAAAGTCAACCTGATGAACGAACTGACCAAAATCCGCAACGTCATGGGCAAGGTCATCCCGGGGGCCCCGCACGAGGTGATGCTGGTGCTCGACGGTTCCACGGGACAAAATGCCTTTGAACAGGCACGGCAGTTCACGCAGGCGACGCAGGTCACTTCGCTCACCATCACCAAGCTCGACGGCACGGCCAAAGGCGGCGTGGTGATCGGCATCAGCGACCAGTTCCACATCCCGGTGCGCTACATCGGGATCGGGGAAGGCATCGACCAGCTCCGCATTTTCGACCGCAGGGAGTTCGTGAACGCCCTGTTCGGCCACGAAACGAAATAAAGCGCCCCCACGCCTATGAAACCAATCCTCTGGGGCTTATTGCTCGCACTGGGATGCAGCCTTCCGGGAAAAGCCCAGCAACCGGCCGTGGCAGACAGTTGCCGCATGCAGGCCGATGAACAGGCCGGCACATCCGCCATGGCAGCACCGACAGCCGACGACCCCTTCGCGCAGGATTCGGTATGGCAGGAAGCGACGGCCGGCGAAGGACTCGATTTCATGGTTTTCGGCCGCCATGCACGCGACGACAGGTATTACGGGCAACTCGCCGAACGCTTCGAGAAGGCCGACACGACACTTTTCGGTTCCGACTTCCTCGTGCTTTATTACGGGTATGCCTACCGTGACGAATACGACGGGGGCTACGACCGGGATCCGTGGAACGAAGCGACCAAGGAAAAGCGCTATGCGGAGGCATACGACGCATTGAATTCCGCCCTGAAGAAAGCCCCGGCAACGCCCCACGCGCTGTCGGACGCTTTGTGGATCGCCCGGGAACTCGGACGGCCCGACGAAGAGGTGCAACGGCTCGAATGGAGGCTTTATGCCCTGCTGACATGGATAAGCCTGCTCGGGGACGGGAGCGAACAGTATCCGGCGGTCGTGGTCAACGTCCGTGACGAATATACCCTCATGTACGATTACATGGGCGTCCGGCAAGTCCTGGGGCAGCAATTCATCCGCAAAGACGACGGCATCCCGTACGACAAGATCGACATAGAACCGCTGGACACTCCCGACTCCAAAATCTCGGAGGTATGGTTCGATGTCAGCTACCCGTTCACCATGCTGGCGTCCCCCGGACATTGGGCGAAAAAACTCACGGGCGAAACACTCACAAAGGACACCGCCCCAGAAAACGAACCCGGCGTCCCGTCCCCGGGAGAATAGCCGGGAACGGGATAGCAACCGCCCCCGATTCCGCCGGGATAACGGACAACATACAGTAACAATATAAGTATCAGGCGACAGGCTCCGAAATCGGAGCCTGTCGCCTTTTTTGTGTCCGGTTCATCCGGATCACCCGTACGCGGAAGTCAATTATACGCAATCTGAGGATTCAAATACGCAAACCACGCCCAGCAAGAATTTCGATATACATAATTTTGAATATCAAATTTCCACATATTACAAATCGACGACAAACACCCGCGATTATTTAAATTATTTTAATAAATCAAGCCAACCTATTCGGTGCAAACCGAGCCTCTATACCAATAATACTAATATTAACCTTAACTCTATGAAAATGAATTTGACTACTTCGGAGAAGAACAGGGGCATCGTCCGCTTTCTTCTGATGAGTATGCTGCTGTGCCTACTCATTCATCCGGCCCAAGCGCAAGACCGCGTCACGGTTACAGGGCGTCTGACCGACACCAGCCATGCACCGCTCATCGGCGCTTCGGTCATAGAACAAGGGACGACCAACGGCGTTACGACCGATACGGAAGGTAACTACCAGATCTCCGTAAGCGGCAACGCGACCCTCGGCTTCTCGTTCATCGGCTACAAACCCCAGAGCGTCGCAGTCCTGAACCGCACCGTGATCGACGTCACGCTGGAGGAGGATGCCACGATGATCGGCGAAGTCGTAGCCATCGGTTACGGTTCGCAGCGCAAGGAAGACCTCTCGATGGCCGTGACGACCGTCAAGCTCGACGAAGCGGCCAAAAGCCGCGCCTCGAACCTGGCGACCATCCTCCAGGGTCGTATGCCGGGCGTCACCGTACAGCAGACCGGCGACCCGATGAAACCCGCCTCGTTCACCATCCGCGGCCGCGGATCGAAAGGCAACGACGACGACCCGACCTCGGGCGACGGCGTACTTGTCGTCGTGGACGGCGTGCCCAACGCCCCCTACATGATGGAGGACGTCGAGACGATCACCGTGCTCAAGGATGCCGCCTCGGCTGCAATCTACGGCGCATCGGTAGGTTCGAGCGGCGTCATCCTCATCACGACGAAGAAGGCCCAGAGCGGCAAACTCCGCGTAGACGTGAATGTCTCGCTCGGCTTCGAGAAGGTAACCAACCTGCCGAAGATGCTCACGGCGGAACAGTACAACGAAGTGTGGGCAAAAACCGTGGAGAAGAACCCCGGCAGCCAGCTTCCCAGCGCCTCCAACCCGGAGGTATACCCCTGGGGCAACGTAACCCGCACCGACTGGCTGGATGAGATTTTCCAGACCGGTTTCACGCAGCACTACGCCGCAACGATCTCGGGCGGCAGCGAGAAGGTACAGTCCATCTTCTCGGTATCCTACGACAAGAAGGACGGCGTGCTGCTCAACACCTACAGCGAGAGTTTCAACGGCAAATTGCAGACCGACTTCAAACTCACCAACTGGCTCAAGATTTCGGAGCGTGCGTCGTTCGTGGTATCCAACGGGCAGGGCAACGTGGACACCAGCCACCAGGGCCCGATCATGGGTGCCATATGGTACCCGCGCGCGGCTTCGGTCTACGAGATGAACGAGGACGGGACATACGCCCGCGACGAGAAGGGCAACCGCTATTACGGCGGTACGAGCCCCGAGTGGGCGGACGTGAACGGCACGCCGATGCTCTACAACCCGGTAGCATACCTCGAAAGGATGCACCGCAAATACCCCGAGCATAAGATCTTCTCGACGACCTCGATCGAAATCAAGCCGATCTCGTCGCTGACGATCAAGTCCGACTTCACGGTCGACCTGCGCAACAAGGAGTCCGACGAGTTCTACCCCACCATGACGGAGAAAGGCCTGCGGCGCGACATCAACTACCGCGAACAGTTCTTCGACCGGGACAACCACTGGCTCTCGGAGACGATCGCGACCTACGCACAGGTATTCGGCCGGCACCACATCAGCGCGATGGCGGGCTTCACGGCCGATTTCAAGAGGCTGCACAGCCGGGAAGTCTATTCGAGAGGGTATCCCGACAACGATATCAACAGTTCGATTTGGGATCAGGCCAACGACTGGACTTCGAACACGCCCAAGGAGAGCAAATACGAACAGACCATGGTGTCGTTCCTGGCCCGCCTGGGTTATTCGTTCGACGACCGCTATTTCCTGGTGGGCAGCGTGCGCCGCGACGCATCCTCGAAACTGCCCACGAGCAAGAACTACGACTGGTTCCCCTCGGTATCGGGATCGTGGAAACTCTCGTCCGAAAAATTCTTCCAGAATGCAGGCCTCGACAAGGTTTTCGACCTGGTCAAGTTCCGCGCAGGCTGGGGCCGTATCGGTAATGTCGACCTCTATCCGAACAATGTGGCAACCGTTGAGCTCCTGAACTACCAATACCCGATCATCTTCGGCCAGAACCTCGACCAGCTGCTCCAGGGAACCTACCTCAACACGATTCCCAATTATTCCGCCCGCTGGGAAACCACCGAGCAGACCAGCGCGGGCCTCGACCTGACGATGTTCAAGAACAAACTGAACATCAGCGTGGATTACTACCACAAGGTAACCAAAGACCTGATCGACTACATTCCCACGCCCGAACAGATCGGTGTGGCGGATCCTCCCATGGGCAATATGGGCAACGTACTGAACAAAGGCTGGGAGTTCTCGGTGAACTACAACGGCAGTGCGGCACAGGGCAAGCTGACCTACAACGTCTGGGGCAACTTCTCGACGAACAAGGGTTACGTACGCGAATACGGGGTACGCCAGGGCGCCGTGATGCACACCTCGCCCAACCTGAACAGCAACCCGATCCTCTACTCCGATGCAGGGCAACCCTGGTATTCGTTCATGGTCTACCGCACGGCAGGCATCTTCCGTTCGCAGGACGAAATCAACAAGTACATCTACAAGAACCCCGAAACCGGCGAGGCGAAACTGCTGATGCCCGACGCGAAGGTCGGCGACCTGATCTTCATCGACACCAACAACGACGGCGTGATCAACGACGATGACAAGACCTTCGCAGGTTCCTACACCCCCAAGAACACCTTCTCGTTCGGAGGCTCGCTCAACTGGAAAGGCTTCGACTTCAGCTTCTTCTTCCAGGGCGTGACCGGCAACAAGGTCTACAACGGCCTCAAGCAGATGGCCATGAACGGCCGCAACGACTACGGCAACCTCATTTCCGACGTATTCAACAGCTGGGACTTCAACCCCCAGGGGAGCAAATACCCCCGCCTGGGCCTGGTTACGGGCAGCGATACGAACGGTAACTACAGCAAATTCTCCGACATATTCCTCGAAGACGGCGACTACCTGCGCCTGAAGAACATCACGCTGGGTTACACGCTGCCCAAGAGCGTCAGCCGCTTCGTCGGGATGGAGAACGGTTCGCTGCGCGTCTACATGAGCGTCGACAACGTATGCACGATCACCGGTTATTCGGGCGTCGATCCCGAGGTCGGCAACTACGGTATCGACCGCGGTGTTTACCCCGTATCGCGTTTCTTCAATTTCGGTGTGAACATTAATTTCTAACCAACACAAACTACAATAGCGATGAAAAAGATATTGATAATAGCCAGCCTCGCCCTCTGCTGTTCCCTCTTAGCGAGCTGCGAAGACTTCCTCGACACCAAGAAATACGGAGCCAAGACGGACTGGGAGACCCAGGAAGACGTAGAGAAAGCACTCGTCGCCCTCTTCTCCTTCAACACGAACGACGCCGAGGGCGTCACGGGCCGCGGCATCACGTGGTTCGAATGCTGCAGCGACGACATGACCGTAGGCCGCCCCCAGGGCGAAGCCGAAGACATCCGCAACTTCCGCATGTCGCCCAGCAACGGCCGCGACGTGAAGAACAACTGGAAGATCATGTACGAGGTCAACGCCAAGGCCAACAACATCATCAAGGTCGTCCCGACGATGAACCTCGACAACGCGTTCAAGACCAAAGCCACCGGCACCGCCTATTTCTTCCGCGGATTCGCCATGCTGTGGCTCTCGCCCTACTACGGTGACAACGGCCCCAACGGCGGCATTCCGATCATCCTCGACACGACGGAGCCCGCAGCCATGGACAGCCCGCGCCCGGCCTCCGTATTGCAGAACTACGACCAGATCATCAGCGACCTGCGCGAAGCCGGCGAACGCCTGCCCCTCTTCTCGCAGCTCGCACCCCAAGAGTACGGCATGCCCCACAAGGCCGCAGCCTGGGCCTTCGCCGCACGCGCAGCCCTCTATGCAGCCCAGTTCGACGCCAAATACTACGACACGGTCATCGAAATGTGCGACAAGGTGATGGGACTTACCGGCGCCGACAAGCGCGAGCTGTTCGACGACGGCACGGACAAGGCCTTCGCAAACCTCTGGCGCAAGCAGCAGAATTTCGGCAGCGAATATATCTTCTCGCTGCTGGGCAGCGCGGTCGACGGCCCGAAATTCCACGGCATGTCCTTCCAGAACGGCGGCTGGGGTCTGTATAACCACTGGGGTTATTTCCAGCCCACCCTTTCCCTGTGGAACGCATTCGAATCGGGCGACACCCGCCGCGACGCGACGATCATCTACCCCGGGCAGACGATCCGCTTCATGGGCCGGGACATCGTATTCGGCAGCAGCTCCTATTCGATCTCCTCGGATACGGGCATGTCGTTCCGCAAATTCCTCTCCCCGTGGGAAGAGGCCGACTGCAAAGGCAAGGAGGTGAATTCCAACGGCGACAACGCCAGCAACACGCTCGGCACCTGCCTCATCCGCTTCGCCGACGTCCTGCTGATGAAAGCCGAGGCGCTGATCTGGAAGAACGGCGAAGGCGACGCCGAAGCCAAACAGCTGCTCAACCGCATCCGCAAACGCGCCCGTCTCCCGGAGAACAGCCCGGCGACCAAAGCCGAGCTCAAGAACCAGCGCCGCTGCGAACTGGCGTTCGAGTTCATGCCGAGCCGCCACCTGGACATGGTTCGCTGGGGCGACGCCAAGGAGGCCTATGCCAAACCCACGCAGCGCGTGAACTCGCACTGGGATTACGACCTGCAGCAGGTGGTCATCGACGCGCCGAGCAACTACGACAACGGGCGTACGTTCGACCCCGTCATCAACCAGGTGTTCCCGATCCCCGTAACGGCATTCAACGGCACGGTGAACCTGACCCAGAACCAAGGTTATTAGTAAACAACCAAGATCATTACCGAATATGAAACTGTTAAAACATATCATCCGCGCAGGTGCCTTATGCGGCCTGCTCCTTACAACGGCTGCGGCCGAGGCGCAAACCGTGCAACTGAAAGTGATGGAATGGAACGTGTTGTCGTTCGAAATGACGGACAAGTCCAACCAGATCGACTTCATCGTCGACGAGTACGTCGACCTGATCAAGGCCCAGAACCCCGACATCGTCTGCATCAACGAGCTCGAGACCGGCACCAGCCGCATGGGCAAGGAGAAGCTGACCGAACTGGCGTCCCGCCTGGGCATGTACCCCTATTTCATCATGTCCTATCCCAAGGACGTGGGATTCTACGGCAACGGCATCCTCTCGAAATACCCGATCCTCAACTCGTTCTCTGCGCAGTTCACCTACCGACATGCCAACGGCGAGGGCAACTACCAGTGGAACACGGGCACGAACTACAACCGCTACGGCTACGACCAGCGCAGCATAGGCTATGTCGACATCCTCGTCCCGACCTCCGACTCCGACGGACAGATCGTACGCATCGCCTGCGCACACTACGACCATGGCCCCAACGCCGCGCGTACGTTGCAGTCCAACGAAACCGTAACCTACCTGGGACTGGACGACCCCGAGTACCCGACGCTGCTGCTCGGCGACCTGAACACCAGTGCGAGCAGCCTGCCGGCTCTCACCGAGCGTGGCGACCACATCGGCGTGTCGTGGGTAGACCATATCTTCGGATTCCCCAAAGGAAGATGGACGAGCAACGATTTCAAATCTCTTCCCTGCCCCAGTGCCAGCGGTACGGCGTCGCTCTCCGACCACAATCCGATCACGGCAACCATGGTGCTCAAATAACCGCCTGTCGAACCCTAAAATGTCGAAAACATGAAAAATGTAAATAAATATCTCGCAGCACTGCTCGCGCTCGCCATGGCAGCCCCGGTATTCACCGGTTGTTCGGACGATTACGAGTATTCGCTCAGTTCGGTGGTCGCAAAGCCGTCCGACAAGTTCAACGCCAGGATCCAGTTCGTCAGCCGCCTGGGCGACGAGGCGCTGATTACGGGCGATGCCGACTACACGGCACTCAACAACTACATGGTCAACACGCTCAAAAGCCGCGAAGAGGCATGGCTCACGGTCTTCGACCGTTCGGACAACGCCAACCTGGACAAGGTGATGCAGATCTCGATCAACACCTACCGCTGGACGGCCTTCGCCTTCAACGGGCTGACCGACAGGACGACCTACAAGGGCAGTACGCTTTTCTTCAACCAGCCGACCCGCTCGGTCAAGGCCACGGCCTGCGGCAAAGGCTGCTACGTCACGGGCTTCTCCCCGCTGATGGAAGGTACGCGCACCGACAAGGATGAAAACGGCACCGTGACCGGCACCGTAGACATCGCCTACGACATCAATTTCCGCACGGTACGCTTCGAAACGAACGAGCAGATCAACGCCTTCGGCGGTGAAAACGGCGTCATGAATACGCTCAAGCGCGAAAATATGAACATGCTGATGATCGGCACGGTCAAGAACGACCTGCTCGGGGCGCTCGAATCGGCGGTACAAAACACGGACGGTTCGTTCAAGGTCTACAACGTCGCGTCCGGAAGCGCATATACGATCTTCATGCTCGCCGAAGAACGCTTCTGGGGCTTTACGGACGTTTCCTCGGCTTCGGTCGGGAACGGCATCGAGGCCTACACGATAAACGTCATGTGGTAAGGGTTGGTTTAATTTAGTTGGAAGGAGGATGCGGCTTCGGGGCCGCATCCTCTTTTTATGCACGGGGAACCGCCGCGGCAGGCGGCGATTCCGGGATTATTTCGTACTTTTGCAGCGGAAACCAGATACGGAATGAAAAAGATCAACGTCATAACGCTCGGTTGTTCGAAGAACACGGTCGACAGCGAGCACCTGATGGCACGCCTCGCGGCGGCAGGCTACGAAGTCCTTTTCGACAGCGACCGCACGGACGCCAAGGTCGTGGTCATCAACACCTGCGGGTTCATCGGCGACGCCAAACAGGAGTCTGTCGACATGATCCTGCGCGCGGCGGCCGCGAAAAACGCCGGCAAGATCGAGCGGCTGTTCGTCATCGGCTGCCTCTCGGAACGCTATGCCGACTCCCTGCGCGCCGAACTCCCCGAAGTGGACGGGTTCTTCGGCGCCCGCACATGGGACGGCATCGCCCGGGCGCTGGGAGCCGCCGAAGACCCGGCCCTGGCCACTGAGCGGCACCTCTCGACGCCCAGGCACTATGCCTACCTGAAAATCTCGGAGGGTTGCAACTGGAAATGCGGCTACTGCGCCATCCCGCTCATCCGCGGCGGGCACGTTTCCGTGCCGATGGAGGAACTGGAGGAGGAGGCGCGCAAACTCGCGGCCGGAGGCGTGAAGGAACTGATCGTCATCGCGCAGGACACGACCTACTACGGGCTCGACCTCTACGGGAAGCGCCGCCTGGCCGAAGTGCTGCGCCGCCTGTGCCGCATCGACGGCATCGAGTGGATACGCCTCCACTACGCCTATCCCACGGCATTTCCCGACGAGGTGATCGAAGCCATGGCATCCGAGCCCAAGATCTGCAAATACCTCGACATCCCGTTCCAGCACATCTCCGACGCACAGCTCTCGGCCATGCACCGCCGTCACACCAAGGCCGAAGCCTATGCGCTGGTCGAAAAATTGCGGGGTGCGATCCCCGACCTGGCGCTGCGCACGACGCTGCTGGTCGGCTATCCCGGTGAAACGGAAGCGGATTTCACGGAACTGGAACAGTTCGTACGCGACGTACGGTTCGAACGCCTCGGGGTCTTCGCCTATTCCGAGGAGGAGGGCACCTACTCGGCACGCGAACTGGCGGACGACGTCCCGGAGGAGGTCAAACAGCAGCGCGTGGAACGCATCATGACGCTCCAGAACGACATCGCCCGCGAAAACAACCTGCGCCGCGTAGGCCGCACGGAACGGGTTCTGATCGATTCGCGGCAGGGCGACTACTATGTCGGACGGACGCAATACGACTCGCCCGAGGTCGACCAGGAGATACTGATCCCGGCTGCGGAACGGCGTCTTCTGCGGGGGCATTTCTACGAAATACGGATCGACGGCGCCGCCGATTACGACCTTTACGGAAAGGCCGTCGGGAAATAAAATTTGTTTTTTAGCGTTCCTTTTCATACCTTTGAAATGTAAATCGGACTTTACCCGAGACCCAATGGCCGAAAAAAGCGTGATAACGAATATCGAAGCCCGTATCCGGCAGCTCATCGACGACCACAAAAGGTTGTCGGAATCGTGTGCGGAACTGACGGCGCAGCGCGACAACCTGAAAGCCGAAAACAGGACTTTGCAGGAGCGCATCCGCGAACTCGACGGCGAATTGTCACGTATGCAACTGACGGAGGGACTGGCGGGTGAAAGCCGCAACCGGGAGAAAGCGCGGGCGCGCGTCAACCGTCTTATGCGGGAGGTTGACAAATGCATCGCACTGCTCGGAAGGCCCGAATAACGGGAAGGGACGGCGAACCGGCAGTAACGCCGCAACCAGCACCCGGGCCGCAGATGAATAAGAGGCAGCAAGATAAACGAAACAAAAACGACATGGCACAACAGGCGATAACCCTCAAGATAGCCGGGAAAAGCTATTCGCTCAACATCGAAAGCGAAAAGGAGGAGGTATACCGTCTTGCCGAACGGGAGGTGAACAACTACCTCGCGGCGATAAAACAGAACAACTTCAAGAACTGGACGGATCAGGACTACCTGTCGATGGCCGCACTTAAATTCGCCATTGCAAACGTCGACATGCGGCAAAGCCGCGAACTGGGCGACGAAGACCTGAAACATCTGGGGCGGCTCGGGGAAGAGATTGACGCCTACCTCAACACCCTGCAACGGTGAGTGAGGGCCAGGCACGGGATTTGCCCGGGCAAACCGTAAAAAACGAGGTTCTTTAACATACGAAGGAAAAATCTACCCGCATAGATTCCTTACAGCTTTGCGAAACTGAACACTTTTTAAATTGGGGCAACTCAAGGCGCTTCAAAATCAGGCCTTGACCCTTCGGGGTGTATGCTACGGCGTACCGTTGGAAGATTGCGATTGTCGGAGCCCCCACACATGACTTATCTGCAGATTCGTCAAACAAGACTAAGGAATCCTATGCGGTTTTTTTATGCACTACAACAAACCCTATAATAACAAATTCAAAACAGCAACAAAAACATGTATACCACCATTTTGGTTGCCTGCATCTCTGCCGTGGCCGCCGTCGGAATCTACGCGGTCGTCACGAACCTCGTAGCCAAGACCTCGATCCGCAAGCGGCGCGAAGCCGCCCTGAAAGAGGCCGAGGCCGAAGGGGAGATGATTAAAAAGGAGAAAATCCTCCAGGCAAAAGAGAAGTTCATACAGCTGAAAAGCGAATACGACCGCCAGGTCAACGAGCGCAACCAGAAGATCGCCCAGAGCGAACAGCGCGCCAAACAGATCGAGGGCAACCTGCAGAACCAGCAGCGCGAGCTGGAGAACAAACTCCGCGAGAACGAGCGCCTGAAGGAGCAGATGCAGAACCAGCTGCAAATCCTCGAGCACAAGAAGGAGGAAGTAGACCAGATGATGCGCGAGCAGAACATGCGGCTGGAACAAATCTCGGGCATGAGCTCGGAGGATGCCAAGAACATCCTCATCGAGAACATGAAGGCCGAGGCCAAGACCGAGGCTGCTTCCTATGTGAACGAAACCATCGAGGAAGCGAAGATGACCGCCACGAAGGAGGCCAAGCGGATTATCGTGGCTTCGATCCAGCGCGTGGCCACGGAGACGGCCATCGAGAACGCCGTGACGGTTTTCAACATCGAAAGCGATGAGGTCAAAGGCCGCATCATCGGCCGCGAGGGCCGCAACATCCGGGCACTGGAGGCAGCGACCGGCATCGAGATCATCGTAGACGACACCCCCGAAGCCATCATCCTCAGCGGGTTCGACCCTGTCCGCCGCGAGATCGCCCGCCTGGCGCTGCACCAGCTGGTGACCGACGGCCGCATTCACCCGGCACGTATCGAGGAGGTCGTAGCCAAAGTACAGAAACAGATCGAAGAGGAGATCGTCGAAGTCGGGAAACGCACCACGATCGACCTCGGCATCCACGGGCTGCACCCCGAGCTGATCCGCATGATCGGCAAAATGAAATACCGTTCGTCCTACGGCCAGAACCTCCTGCAGCACGCCCGTGAAACGGCCAACCTCGCGGGTATCATGGCCGCCGAGCTGGGGCTGAACCCCAAGACGGCACGCCGCGCAGGCCTGCTCCACGACATCGGCAAGGTACCCGACGACGAACCGGAACTCCCGCACGCAATCATCGGCATGAAACTCGCCGAGAAATACAAGGAGAAACCCGAAGTATGCAATGCCATCGGCGCCCATCACGACGAAGTGGAGATGACTTCGCTGATCGCACCGATCATCCAGGTTTGCGACGCCATATCGGGTGCCCGCCCCGGCGCCCGCCGCGAAGTGGTCGAAAGCTACATCAAACGCCTGAAGGAGATGGAGGACATCGCCCTCTCGTACCCGGGCGTCGTGAAAACCTATGCGATCCAGGCCGGCCGCGAACTGCGCGTGATCGTCGGTGCAGACAAACTCACCGACCAGGAGTCGGAAGGGCTGTCGCACGATATCGCCAAGAAGATCCAGGACGAGATGACCTATCCCGGCCAGGTGAAGATCACCGTGATCCGCGAAACCCGCGCCGTCTCGTACGCGAAATAAGAACCCAGCCTGCAGGACACTGCATACGGCCGCCCGGCCGCAAATTACAGGTAAAAATCCCTCCGCAAAACGGAGGGATTTTTTTATCTACGATCCTGTCCCGGTAAGCCCCGGCACGCGGCAACGGCTTCTCCGGAACAGCATCCGCGCGCAATATCCCGGCTATCACCACGCTGGGGAGGGGTATCGCCTTGGAAAAGAAAGGAATCCGGCAGCCCGTTCCGCGCCAGCGCGGGAAACCCTGCAATCCTGGCATTGCCGCCGTAAAAAAGAGGCTCCTGCGCCCTGCCGGCACCGTAGGGAAGCGCGGCATCCGGCAAACCAGCCCTTCACCACGCCGTAAGAAACATCCGCCCGCCGACTCCTCACATGAAAGAGGTATCGGGCAACCCGTCCGGCACACCCCAAAGAGAGGAACCAGACAGTCGACCCGCCACAAGGAGGCGCAAGGCCGGCCCTCCCCTTCGCCGGACAGCACCCTTCTTACCAAAGGCCGCCCACCCGCCGGCATTTCCACGCAGCGGGCAGCGGCAGCCGTTCCTCCGGATTATTTCCAGCTGTTCCGTTTCCTGAAATCGGACGGAGTGACACCCTCCTTATGCTTGAAAAAGGTGGAAAACTGCCCGGTATTCACGAACTTCAAGGCATAGGCGATATCCGATATATTTATATCCGTCCCCGTCAGCATCTCTTTGGCCTTCAGGAGCCGCTGCTGCAACTGGTACTGCGCGGGGGATATCCCGGTGTATTCCTTGAACGTCTTGCGGAACCACGAATAGCTGACCCCGAGTTCCCGGGCGATCGCCTCGACGTCACGCGGGTTATCCACATCCTTCATCAGCTCCCGCGCGGCATTGACTTTCTCAAGGATGAACGTATTGGCATAGGAGTTATTCCGCTCCTTGTAATAGATGGAACCCAGGATGTGCAGCACGATACTCGACATCATCTGCTGGCACCCCGCCTTTTCGGCCGACGCCAGTTGCAGTATCTCCTCATACAGGCTCACGATCCCCGAACTTATCCCGATATTATGTAACGGCTGCTCGCGCGCGAGAAACCGGTTCGCCACCCTGTCGTCGATATAGGAACCCTTGAACCCGACCCAGTATTCGTCCCAGCCGGTCGCGTCGTCGGGATGGTAGCTATGCCACTCCCCGGGAAACAACAGCATCACCGTCCCGGCTTTCACAGGCGCCTCGGGACAGGACTGCGAAGCGAAATACCCGGAGCCCTTGGTGATATACACCAACTGGTATTCGTTCAGTATCCGTCCGCCGCGGGGCATGAAAGAGTACTTGTCCGGATGTGCCGAGAGCGGGTACTTCGTCCCCGGCGGAATAAACTGGTACCCGATCGTCGTGACGACAACGCCCCATTTCTCGTCCTTATCCCCGATCGTCAGGTAACATAACTTGTCTCGCTCCTGCTGCATATCAGATTTGATAGGTTGAAAATCATTTTTCATAAGCAAATATAACTTTTTTCCACGTAATATGCAGATTTTAACACAATAAGATTTTCCGGGAGCGATTTTTTCATTCCGCAACAAGATCCGCCCACCGAAACCAGTTTCACCCGCACACCCTTCCCCACATGCGGCGGCAGCAATTCCATTCACCCCGCAATTCGCCCCGTTACAAGCCGCTCCAGCCACCTTCCGCATCGTTCCGGCCAATACCGCACGGCATAAATCTGTATTCCCACGACAGCCTCCGGCAGGGCCGTACATACCGTCCTGTATACATCGGAAATACCCATGCATACTTCAAAAAAAGCCCCTCGGCAGCCATATGAAACGGCTTACGAGGGGATAATTATGAAATCTGACACCGAAATATTAAAAAATGACAAGAATCGGACTTTCTGCGCGGGCGATTCTTAAAAATGCCCCGGGTTTTATATTCGGGACACAATAACGTACTACAAATGCTCAAATTCGTACCTGACGGGGGGGGGAAATCCTCTATATTTGAATTGCAATTTGAACGTGTTGAAATATACTTTTAACAAATCATAAACCTAAAAACAACCTAAAATCGTATAAGCCTATGCCAAAATGACTCCTTTCCCCTGAGGTTTCTATTATATATATGTACGAATCGTGCATATGGGGGAATTTCATTTTCAATCATCATTCATCTACTATGGACAAAACCAACCAATCTTTATGAAGAAAAATTTATCCATTTTTATGACAGCCGGAAGCTGGTTGCAGCGGGCGCTTGCGTTGTTTTTGTGCGTTGCTGCCCTCGAAGCTGTCCAGGCGGCACCCCAAGACACCAAAAGAACGATCACGGGTACGGTCGTCGACCAGAACAACCTGCCCGTCGCGGGAGCCACAGTCATGGTTTCGAACACGTCGAACGGCACTGCGACCGATTCCAACGGCCAGTTCAGCCTTTCGGGCGTAACCGACAACGACGAACTGCAGATTTCGTTCCTCGGCTACAAGACCGTAGCGATGCAGGTAGGCACGCGCACCTCCATCGCAGCAACGCTCGAAGAAGATTCGGGCTACCTGGATGAAGTCGTAGTCGTAGGTTACGGCACGACGACGCGGCGCCACATCATCTCGGCCGTTTCGACCGTGAAGTCGGAGGCAATCGAGAACCGCCCGGTGGCCAACATCCAGCAGGCACTGCAGGGTGCGGCAGCCAACCTGATCATCCAGACCAAAAATTTCAACCCGACGGACAACCAGATGAACATCTCGATCCGCGGTGTGAACACCATGGGTAACAACACCCCGCTGGTAGTCATCGACGGTGTACCCCAGCCGGACGCAGGCCGTATGAACGATCTCAACCCGAACGATATCGAGTCGATCAACATCCTGAAGGATGCCGGTTCGGCCGCCATCTACGGTGCACGTTCCTCGAACGGTGTCATCCTGATCACGACCAAGAACGGCCGCAAGGAGATGGCTCCGCAGATCCGTTTCAGCGCCAAAGTCGGTGTCGAAAACCCCGATATCCTCTACAAGGCCGTTCCGACCTACCGCAACGCGATCCTGCGTAACGAGGCCCTGAGCAACGTCGGCCGCGAGCCGCTCTTCACGGCTGCCGAAATCCAGGATTTCTACAACCACGGGGACTGCGAGGCTGCCGTAGAGCAGGCCATGCAGAACGCACTCCAGCAGAACTACAACGTAAGCGTTACGGGCGGTACGAAAACCACCACCTACATGCTTTCGGCCAGCTATTTCGACCAGGAATCCAACTACGTGGGCCCCGATTACGGCGTAAAACGCTATAACCTGCGTTCGAACCTGACGACCGAATTCGGCCGGCTGAAACTGGGCGCAAACGTCGGTTTCACCCGTTCGGAGATCAACTCCCCGTCGGATGCCAACGAAGGCTTCCTTTTCGCCGACCTCGTCCGTTTCCCGAACTACTACTTCAACCGCCACGAGGAGAACGGAATCTTCTTCGGCAACAACTATAAGTACGGCGGCTATTCCGTATCGCCGCTGGCCGGCCTTATGGGCGGTGGTACCAACAAAAACGACCACGAATACCTCACCGGTACCTTTACGGCCGATTTCGAGATCATCAAAGGCCTGAAGGCTCGTGCCGTTCTGGGCGGTGAAGTCCGCCACGAGCACCGTTTCACCTCCCACAAGACTTACCAGTATGTCGTGGACAACGGCGCAGCCCATTCGGATATCTCGACCGCTACGACCGGCGGCAACACCAAGCGCGAAGCAGACGACTGGACGAAGAAAGTCACTTTCGTCACCGCACAGCTGATGCTGGATTACAACCGCACGTTCAAGGAGAAGCACAACGTAACCGGACTGTTCGGTTGGTCGGACGAATCGGAGATCGGCTATGACATCACGGCCGCCCGCCAGGGCATGAACAGCATCGACCAGCCGGGCGACGGTTCGATTGCCACGGAAAGCACCAAGCTCTCGTCCCAGAGCAAATACCGCCGTGCGTTGCAATCGTTCTTCGGCCGCGCCGGATACTCCTACGACGACCGCTACTATTTCGAATTCACCGCCCGTTACGATATGTCTTCGAAGTTCCTCAAGGAGCGCAACGGCGCCTTCTTCCCTTCGGTATCGCTGGGCTGGCGCATGTCGCAGGAGAATTTCATGCAGACTTACCGCGACCGTGTCGGCGACCTGAAACTCCGTGCTTCGTACGGTCTGAACGGTAACCAGCAGGATGTGGGCGACTACGATTTCATGACCACCTACGGCACTTGGGCCAACGCTTACGGTTTCAACGGCGTCCCGGTTCAGGGGCTGATGTTCACCATGGGTAATGAACTGCTGACGTGGGAGACCGCCAAGACCTTCAACATCGGTGTGGATGCGACGTTCTTCAAGAATACCCTGAGCGTCAACTTCGACTACTTCTACAAACGTACGGAAGATATCCTCCTCTCCCCGATCGTCCCCGGAACCTTCGGCGCCTCGATCGCCAAGGAGAACCGCGGTATCCTCGACAACCAGGGCTGGGAGCTTACCATCAACTATAACCTCTCGCGCGGCAACTGGAAGCACAACTTCTCGCTCAACCTCGCCGACTCGCAGAACGAGGTAGTCCGCTACGGAACCCCGGCTATCAGAACTGCCGACAGTGCCGGCACCATCATCATGGAGGGCCTGCCGATCAATGCCCTCTACGGCTGGAAAACGAATGGTTTCTTCCAGAACTACGATGAAATTCAGGATGCAGCCCTGCCGACCGGCATCGACCGTTCGCAGCTCCGTCCGGGCGACGTGCGCTATGTCGACCTGAACAGCGACGGCAAGATCGACGAAAACGACCGCACCTACCTGGGTTATGCCTTCCCGCGCTATACCTACGGTTTCACCTACAATGTCAAGTGGAAAGGCATCGACTTCAGCATCATGCTCCAGGGCGTGCTGAAGCGTGAGAACCCGGTTCGCGGCGAGCTCGTGCAGCCGTTCCACGCCGACTACTCGATGACCATGTTCGACCACCAGCTCGACTACTGGTCGCCGCAGAACCGCGACGCACGCTGGCCGCGCCTGGGAGTATCGGGCTCGGTGAGCGACACGAACAACTGGGGTCACACGGGCTCGGATTTGATGTTGCTCGAGGGCGCATACATGCGTGTCAAGAACATCCAGCTGGGCTACACCCTTCCCAAGAAGTGGACGAAGAAATTCGGCTGCGAGGCACTGCGCATCTATTTCGACACGCAGAACCCGTTGACCTGGACCAAAAACGGGTTCGTAGACCCCGAGACCACCTCGTTCGGCAACAACATGAGCGGCGGAGCGGACAACTCGGTGCGCAACTACCCGACCCTGCGTTACTTCGGTGGAGGTATCGACTTGACTTTCTAACAATTAAACAATCGGAAAGAATATGAAAATCAAAAATATATTAGCCGTCCTCTCCCTCGGTATGGTCAGCTGCGTAGGCCTTGAGCAATACCCGACGACCTCCTATACCGACGAGACCTTCTGGACGATCGAGGACAATGTCCGCACGGCCCTGTACCTGGGGTACAACCAGTGCTGGCATCAAGACTACTATTTCGCCAATAACCTCCTGTCGGACGACGTCTACGGCAGCCGCCACTCGACGAACGAAACCAGCATCGTAACGGGTATGGCCAATACCTCGAACGGCCGCTTCTCGGACGAATGGGACAAGTGCTACCAGGAACTGCGTACGATCCACACGGCGCTCGACGCCCAGGATCGCATGAATATCGACGAGACGTTCAAGACGCGCATGCTTGCAGAACTCCGTCTGATGCGCGCCTTCACCTACCTGCGCCTGGTAACGTGGTTCGGCGACGTGCCGTTCTTCACGACCAACCCGACGCTCCCCGAATCGCGCGTCGTCAAGGTAACGCCCGCCGCCACGATCAAGGAGTTCATCCACTCGGAACTTGCCGAGGTGGCCGAGATCCTGCCGAAAAACACGGATATTCCGGAATCTGAAAACGGACGTTACACGCGCGGCACAGCCGTGGCGCTCAATGCACGTGCGTACCTTTATGACAACGATTTCGAGAACTGCGCCATCTGGTGCGACAAGCTGATCAACTCGACGCAGTACGGTACCTACGCCCTCGAATCGGATTATAAGAAACTTTTCCACGACCAGTCGTGCTGCTACGGCCCCGAGTCGATCATGACGATCGAGTTCGCCACGCTCGGCGGCATTGACAACATCGTCAAATCCTGGAACAATTTCAATGCTTTCGTTCCCCAGTCCATCGGTAACAAGGGTGTGACCTCCCAGTCGCCGACGCAGGAACTGGTCGATGCCTACCGCAAACTCGACGGCAGCGTCGCCGATGACACGGACTATGAGAATCGCGACAAGCGTTTCGAAGCCACCATCGCCTTCAACGGCTGCACCGTGGATATTCCCGACGCAAAGGGGCTGGGACTCATCGGCTCCGAAGGCAAAGGCAAAGGCACCTACACCTGCTATACGAGAGCCGAGGACGAAAAGAACCAAAATGACAACGAACTTTTCGACTCGTACAACGGCACGCAGGATCGTACGGCCACAGGGTATTACACCCTGAAAAACTACAACGCCGACATGGTCGACAGCAAGGGCAACACCTACAAATCGCTCATGGAGATCCGCTACGCCGACGTACTGCTGATGTATGCCGAATCGATGAACGAGCAGAGCAAAATGACATCCGACATCTGGGACAAGACGATCAAACCGCTGCGCGAACGCGCCGGGTTCGACGCCGCATACTGCTCCTATCCGGGCAGCAGCGACCTGCGCCAGGTTATCCGCGACGAGCGCCGCGTAGAGCTGGCCCTCGAAGGCCGCCGTGCATTCGACCTGCGCCGCTGGGCCCTGCTCGACAATCCGTCGCTCAAGAGCACGGGAGCCACATATCTCACGACCCGCGCTACGGGTGCCCCCTTCCTTGACGATGGCAGCAACATCCAGTGCCAGAATGCTTACGGCATGAAATACTGGTTCCCCATTCCGCAGAAGGAGCGTGACATCAACGCCAACCTGCCGCAGAATCCGGGATGGTAACAGCCAAGTTGTAAAGGAGATTAACTAACCAATCAAGAAAAACACATGAAAACCATATTGAAAAATATCATGTTGTTCGCCGCAGGAGCCCTCACCCTCGGGTTTACCGCCTGTGAGGAGGATGGCCAGGATCTGAATTTCAATATTCAGCCCGGCAACGAGCTCTACGCACCCGCGGACAACGCATCGGTCAATCTGGATCAGGGTTTGAATACCAGTTTCGAATGGGCCCCCTCCGTTGCCGAAGACGGCGGATACATCACTTACGAAGTGCTGTTCGACAAAGCGGACGGCGATTTCTCGGCACCGCTTGCCATCAAGACCAGCCAGATGACCGGCTCCAAAGCTTCGCTGAGCATCTCGGCCAAAGAGCTGAACGAAGTGGCCGCCCTGGCGGGCATCGAGAATGCCAAGACCGGGCAAATCAAATGGACGGTACGTGCAGGCAAGGGTTTGTTCGCCCAAACCTACACACAGGCCAATGTGCTCACCGTTTCACGTATCAACCTGGTCGACCCGCTGCCGACGGCCGTCACGCTGAAGGGTGAAGCCGTGGAGGATGCCGCAGGCATCAAGCTGATCCCGGCGTACCTCGACGGCAAAGCAGTCGGTTCGGGTGTATACGAATGCTTCACGAAAATCTCGGAGGGCGAATTCACCGTAGTCGACGAACTGGATCGCTACTACTCGCTCAAGAGCAACGGCCGCATCAAGCATATCGTCGACGGCTCTTCGACTGCCAACACGCTGAAGGCCGGCATCTACTGGATCAAGATCGACTTCAGTGCGATGACTTATACCGCAGTTCAGGTCAGCAAGATCGAATACTATGCCGCATCGTGGGCTGACAACTCGATGACTACGGATCGGAAAACGCTGTCCTACAAAGGAAAAGGCGTATGGGAACTGCTCGACTACGACAACCACGTATCCGTCAACTCTTCCAACGATACCCGTCACCGCTTCGACATGACGACTGCCGACGGTAAACAGTGGTTCCTCGGAACGACGTCCTCGCTGGGATCGTCCTACACGACCGACTATCTGAGAGTATACATCTATACTTACAACGATGGTGACAAGGACTGGAACAAGACCTATAATTTCCTCGTTTCGGATTGCGGCCGTGCTTTCGACTGCTACCTATACCTGAACGGAGACAACAAGGCAGGCGGATTCTGGCACGAATACATCTTCAAATAACAGCAAGTTACCGGACGGTTCCTCCCTCCGGGGAGGTGCCGGCCGGAAACTTCAGCCGCGCAAACCGGAATGCGGCGCGCGGAAAGTTATTCGGAGAACGGATCCGGACACAGAACCGGAAATAAAACAGTATTGAATAAAAATTAAAATCAACCTATAAATTATGAGAAAATCTCTATTCAGACGGACTGTTGCCATGCTGACCCTTTCCGCAGCAGCCGTCTCGGGCGCCTGCTCGGAACAAGAATACGAGGATCTTACCAGGCCGGAAAAAGTAACGGGGAACACCCAGTACGCCCCCTACACGATCGACTGGGCCGAAGCGGCGGACTCCTGCTCCACGGCTTTCATCGAGCGTTTCTATTGCAGCGAAAACCGCAATGGCTACGAAGGCGTCTTCTCGTACAGGGAATACAATGCGACAGGCAGTGCCAATTTCAACAACTACTGGCAGCAGGCACACGCCATGGCTGCCATGGTAGAATACTACAACCGTATCAAGGCGACCGACGCCGAGGAGAAAGCCCGTATCGAAGGCTATTTCCAGAAATGGTACGACAAGCGCGGTAACAACTACGAAGGCAACCAGAGCTGGCGCGGTTCGACGGGTTTTGGCAACGATTTCACCGACGACACCTGCTGGATCATCATCGCCCTGCTCCAAATGTACGATGCGACCGGCAATCAGACCTACTATAATGCCGCCAAACAGACCTGGGACGAGTGCGTATGGCCCCGTCACGAGTTGACGCAGTCCGGCTGGCTGCCTTGGAAATGGTCGGATCTGGGGCCCAACGAGTGCACGAACGGCCCTGCAGCCATCGCAGCTGCGACACTGGCACAGTACAGCCGCGCAGCAGGCAACGAAGAGGCTGCCCAGGAATACCTCGACCAGGCCTGCACCTGCTTCGATCAGAACATCGACGTGATGGCATCCGACGGCACGCTGGGCTCCACCCCGCTGAGCTACACGCAGGGCACCTGCATGGAAGCCGGCCGTCTGATCTGGAAACTGACCGGCGACACGGGTTACCTGCGCAAGGCGATCCAGGCAGGCCGCGGCCAGATGACCTCGACCCGCATGAACGAAGTTTACAACTATGAAATGGTATCGCGCGACGAGGGTACGGACGAGAACAACTCGATCTTCCACGCCGTGATGTTCCACTGGTTCACGCGCATGATCCTCGACACGGAAGTCGACTCGTTCGACGGCAAAATCCGCAAGGAGCTCTACGATTATCTCTACCGTCATGCCTCCTACTACTGGGCGACGATCGACAAGACGCCGGAAGGTTGGCCCGAGGCTTATTTCGGTGTGAAGTGCTACCAGCCCCGTTCGTCGATGAACGGCGACGTAGGCGGTTCGCTGGGTGCATATACCAGTGCTGCGCAGGCGATCGAATCCATGTGGATGATCAAGGATGTCAAGTTCTAACCCGTCAAAACCAACCGATTTATGAAGAAGATTATCATGATGCTGGTCGCCGGAGCCGCCATGGCATGTGGCCTGGCCGCCTGCAGCGACGACGATACGACGCCTTCGGGCAATATCACCCCCGCGGATCAGCTTTACCTGCCGCGCAATAATGCGACGATCATGCTGGAGACCGGCAACACCACCCACTTCGAATGGGCGGTTTCCAAAGCGAGCAAGAACGGCTATATCACCTACGAACTGCTGTTCGATAAAGTAGACGGGGATTTCAGCCAGCCGCTCTATGTCCTCACCAGCGACAACAACGGGTACGAACCCTCGGCCAAGGTCGCAAGTTCTACTTTAAATACGGTCGCCACACTGGCAGGTGCAGACCTGGGCGAAACCGCCACCGTCAAATGGACGGTACGCGCATGGTGCGGCCTCAACTCGGAGATTTACGGCAGCGAAGCCGGAGTACGCACGGTATCCCTCACCCGCATCAATTCCGTAGACCCGATGCCTTCGGAGATCAAGATTTCCGGAGGAATCACCGAGGGACAGAAGGAGCTCACCCTGTTCGCTGCCAGCGTCATCCACACGGCGAAAGGCAAGTACACGGATCAGCGCGAGGCCGGGGCTTACGAAATCTTTACGAAGCTGACTGCAGGCGAACTGATTATCACCGACGACCTCAACCGCAACTTCAGGCTGGCCGAGAAGAACAGGATGGAACTCGTCAAGGACAACGAAGCGACGACTGCCGTAACTGTCGAACACGACGGCATTTACTGGCTCTACGTGAACTTCTCCAATATGACCTATAAGTTCAAGGAAATCTCGAAAGTCGAGCTCTTCATTTCCAGTCCGGGCAACAAGGCCGAACTCACGTACGAAGGCAACGGCGTATGGGGCATTATGGACTACGCATGGAACGTCAAAGAGGGCGGCAACACGGACTCCCGCCACAAGTTCATCTGTACCTATGCCGACGGCTCGTTCGAGTTCTGGGGACATTTCGAAGACGACTGCCGTGACTCGGAGAAGTCCGAGGCTGAAAAGAATCCGCTGTTCTACAACATTTTCCGCCATACATTCAGCAACCAGTGGGATAACACTTGGAAAGTGAATGAAAAGGAAAGGGAAGGCTACGGAAAGAAAGTTTCGTTCTGGGTTCATATGAACAATACGGATGACGACCTCTTCCTGCTGGAGCGTTCGCTCGGAGTACCCCTCGCAGTCAACATGCAGGGTTCCGCCACCGAGAACCAGGAAGCCATCGCCCTGAACAAAGCCCTGCCCGTTTTGGTTGCGAAGGGAAGTGACGATCTGAATGTCGGCCGTGAAGCGAGCATTTTCGAATGCTTCACGCAATTGTCTTCGGGTGATTTCAGCATTACCGACGACAAAGGCCGCTACTACAAGCTCGACGCAAGCAACATGACCTTCGCCATCGCTGAAAACCCGGCAACGAACACCGTTTCGAAAGCCGGTATCTACTGGGTCGCCCTGGATTTCAACGCCATGACCTACAAGATGCGCGAAATCGAGAAAGTGGAACTTTGGAACAAGCCCTGGTTCGGACATGATGTACCCGATACGGCAGAGATGACCTATCAGGGGCAGGGCGAATGGAGTATTTCCGATTATGCATGGGTCGTTTCGCATGAAGACGGAAGAAAGGACACCCGCTACTATTTCATCTGCACCTATGTCGACGGCTTCAAGGAGCGTTGGGGATATTACAGCGATGACTGCCGGGGGCCCCAGAACAGCAACCCCGGAAATTATCCGAATTTCTACAATATCTACCGCTTCGACCACTCGAAGTTGGAAGAATGGGATGATTCATGGAAAACGCTGAACGACTCGGAAGGCGTAGGCAAAAAGGCGACGTTCCATATCTACATGAACAATACGTACGCTGCAGACTACAAGCACACGCGTTCGTTCAAATAACAGCACAAACCGATAAGGATAGCATCCTTATACAGAAAAGAAACGGTCGACAGAAACAGTCGGCCGTTTCTTTTTACAGTATCCCCCGGTCAAACGAGCTATCCGGATAAATATATTACTTTTGCACCTATGAAACCATCCGAAGAACTGAAGGCCTACATCGAGGCCGAGATCATTCCCCGCTACGGGGCGTTCGATGCGGCACACCGCACCGACCATGTGCGCACGGTCATTGCGCAGAGCCTCGTGCTCGCCGGGCATTACGGGGTGGATGCCGACATGGTCTACGCGATCGCAGCCTACCACGACACGGGGCTGGCATACGGACGGGAGTCGCACCATATCCGCTCGGGAGAAATCCTGCTCGGGGACTCTTTCATACGGCAGCGGTTCACAGAGGAACAGATGGCCGTGATGCGCGACGCCATCGAAGACCACCGGGCCTCGTCCGGCCACGCCCCGCGCACGATTTACGGACGGATCGTAGCCGAGGCAGACCGCTGCATCGACCCTGAAACCGTAATCCGCCGCACGATACAATACGGCAGGGCGCACTACCCTGCGCTCAGCCGCAAAGGGCAGTTCGACCGTTGCGTGGAACACCTGCAACGAAAATATGCCGAAGGCGGCTACCTGAGGCTCTGGATACCGGAATCGGACAACGCCCGCAAATTGGCGGAACTGCGTGAGCTGATCCGCGACACGGCACGGCTGCACGAGACCTTCGGGCGGATTTGGGGAGAGGTTTGTCGGGACTGACAACCGGATCGGGGTCAGCCGTACGCACCCCGGGACAACGCCCCGCCCGGAGGTACCCGGCTGCAAAGACAGGATACCGGCCGAGGCAACCCGAAAAAGCGATACCCCGCAGGCCGATGGCCTGCGGGGTATCGCTCCAATAGGCGCCGGCGCCTATTCGGCGTCGTGCGGAAAATATTTCATATACTGCACGCGCTGGTAAACATCGCTTTCGGCATTGCCGTAATTCATCCTGCCGCGGAACTCGCCCAGGGATTCGAAACCGTGGCGCTCAGCCCACTGGTCGATGAACCGGTTGATGTCGGCAATGACCCCGAAACCTTTCTCATGGATTGCCGAGCAGACCTGCACCGCATTGGCACCGCATAACAGCGCTTTCACGGCCGCCTCGCCGTCGTGCACACCCGTCGATACGGCGACATCGAGCTGCGGGAGGGCCGTAGAGCAAAGCGCCACGCTGCGCAGGACGTTGCGCAATTCCGCAGGTTCGCTGAACGGGTTGCCGTTGACGAACGCCATACGCTCCACGTCGATATCAGGTTCGAAGAAGCGGTTGAACATCACCACGCCCCGCGCCCCGCGCGCCAGCAGCGAATCGGCGACGGCAAGCACATTGGTCAGGCGCATCGGCAGCTTCACCGACACCGGGATCTTCACGGCAGCCGCCACGCGGCGCACGACATCGGCGTACTCCTGTTCCAACTCCTGCGCCGTACGGTGGCGGTCGGTCGGTTGCAGAAAGATGTTCAGTTCCAGGGCTGCGGCCCCCGCAGCCTCCATGGCCACGGCGTAGTCCGTCCACCCGTCGTCCGCCGCGATGCAGTTGATGCTGGCGATGACGGGTACCCCTGTCGTACGGGCATCGGAGACAAGCTTCAGGAATTCACCCTTATACGCATCGCCGATGTAGCGTTCGAGGTATTCACCCGAATCGCCCATGCCCTGCGACGAGTAATCCAGCGCGGCGGCATGACGGATGATCTGCTCCTCGAAGATGGATTTCAGGACGACAGCGCCCGCGCCGTTCGCGACGCACTGTCCGATATTGGCCATAGTCGCCGTATAGGGCGAACTGCTGACCACAACGGGACTCGAAAGGTCGAGTCCGAGGTATTTTGCTTTCATATCACAGAATTACATTAATTTTCAAAACATTCCCGAACCGGGCGGGCCGGAGTGCAAGCCGGCCGGGCAGGTTAAACGAACGGGATCTTCACCACCTCGGCGCGCAGGGGTTTCTCGCGGATAACGACGGCGACCTCCGTGCCCGGTTTGGCATATTCGGGCTTCACGTAGCCCAAACCGAAGCCGACCTTCAGGCAGGGCGACATCGTACCCGACGTAACATGGCCGATCTCCTCGCCATCGGCCGCGGCGATCTTGTAACCGTGGCGCGGGATTCCGCGGTCGATCATCCGGAACCCGACGAGCTTGCGCGTAACCCCCTCGGCCTTCTGTTTTTCCATCAGCGCCCGATCGATGAAATCCTTTCCTTCGGCGAATTTGGTGATCCAGCCCAGGCCGCCTTCGATGGGCGATGTGGTGTCGTCGATGTCGTTACCGTAGAGGCAGAAGCCCTTTTCCAGACGCAGCGTATCGCGGGCCCCGAGGCCGATGTTCTTCAGCCCGTACTCCCCGCCGGCCTCCCAGAGCGCCTTCCAGAGTTTGTCGCCGTCTTCGTTGGCCGCATAGATCTCGCAGCCGCCCGATCCGGTATAACCCGTAATCGAAAGGATGGCATCGCAGCCGGCGACCTTCATCTTTTTAAAGGTATAGTATTCCATATCCTCGACCGACTCCGCGCACATTTTCTGCACGACCTTCATCGCCAGGGGCCCCTGTACGGCCAGCTGGCAGATCTCGTCCGAAGCGTTGTAAAGCTCCTTGCCGTGGCCGGCTTCCATGCCCAACGCCCGGCCTTGTTCGCAGATGTGGTTCCAGTCCTTTTCGATATTGGCGGCGTTGACACAGAGCATATAAGTTTCTGCATCGACACGGTAGACGAGGATGTCGTCCACGATGCCGCCGTGCCCGTTGGGCATACACGAATACTGCACCTTGCCGTCGAAGAGTTTCGACACGTCGTTGGTGGTGATGCGTTGCAGCAGGTCGAGCGCCTTGGGTCCCTTGACCCAGATTTCGCCCATGTGGCTCACGTCGAATACGCCGGCGCCGTTGCGCACGGCCATGTGCTCGTCGTTGATCCCCGTAAACTCGATCGGCATATTATATCCCGCGAATTCGGCCATCTTGGCCCCCGCGGCAATGTGGTACTTGGTAAATGCTGTGGTTTTCATATAGGTACGGTTTTAGGTTTTACTCGCGGCGTTTCACCCCCAGGCGCGGACAGCGGTGGAACTCCTTCGTCCGGTCGAAGAGGTAACGGTAGGTGGTGTGTATCTTATGGCGCGTGGCGCAGACATAAGTCTCGATCATGCGGTTCATCACGGGATTGAAATCGCCGATCCATGCCAGCTCGAGCGTCTTGTAACGGCTCTGCTGCCCCATCATGAAATGCCAGTAACGTGCCATGATGGCCGACTCCACGCCCTTGCCGTGGAACTCGGGGGCAATGCCGAAGATGATGCCGAAGATGCGATCGCAGGATTTACGGACTTTCAGCTCCCACATCAGGCGGAGCTTCTGGATCAGCCCGAATTTGCCGTTGAACTTCCCGATGATGCGGTTCAGGTCGGGCACGGTGATGAAGAACCCGATCGGTTCGTCGTTGAAATAGGCGAAAAAGATGATGTCGGGGTCGATAATCGGCTTCATGGCCTTCATCATCTGCATCGCCTCCTCCTGTGTCATGGGCCTGACACCCGAAAAGAGCGCCCACGCCTTGTTGTAAACCAGCCGGAAATTCTCGGCGGCGTCCTCCAGATTGTTCATGTCGATATTCTCGACATGATACCCCGGCGTAGAGAGGAGTCGTTCGGCGCGGTCGAAAATCCGTTCGCTGGCCTCCGAGACATTGGCACGCCAGATAAAGCTGTGCTGGTTGAAATAGTTTTTGAAGCCGTAATTCTCGAACAACTCCTTATAATATGGAGGGTTGTAGGGATTCTTGTAGAGCGGCTGGAATTCGTAGCCTTCGACCAGCAGTCCCCACCAGTCGCGCCGCTGCCCGAAGTTGATCGGCCCGTCCATCGCCTCCATGCCGCGGCTGGCGAGCCACATGCGCGAAGCATCGAACATCATGTCGGCGACCTGCTGGTCGTCGATCGCCTCGAAGAAACCGCAGCCGCCCGTGGGCTGTTCCTCGATGGCCGCCTTTTCGCGGTTGTAAAACGCCGCGATACGCCCCACGACCTCGCCGGCCCTGTTGCGCACCACCCACCGGACGGCTTCGCCTTCGGCGAAGAGTTCGTTCCGCGCCGGGTCGAAAACCTCGGTTATGTCTTGGTCCAGCGGACAGACCCAGTTGCGGTTGCCCTTGTAAATCTTTTTGGGGAAATCGAGCCATTCGCGCTCCTGTGCGGAGGTAGTGACTTCCTGAAGGATATATTTGTCCGTATTCATTGCGAATCGTTTTTTTATCAGAACAAAGATAGAAATAAAAAACGAAAATCGCGCAGGCCCTTCCGGAAAGTCGCTGACAGGCAAAAGAAAGCCCCTGTAAATAAACCCCGTTCCGCTTGCGTGCGATAAAAAATATACCTACATTTGTCCGTTATTGCGTATTCAAATCCCACGACACCATGACGGCATCCAGCTACAACGAATTCGGATGGCGCGACGCCCAGCCGATGTTCTACCACAAACTGCTCGGTAAATACATCGAGCGGTTACTGCCTACGGACGGTTCTCCGATTCTGGATGTAGGCTGCGGGAACGGTTATTTCGCCAATTACCTGGCGGAGAAAGGCTATTGCGTCTACGGCATCGACGCATCCGAACAGGGCATAGCGATCGCCAACCGAATGAGGGGGGGGGAAATCCGGAGCGGTTTTTCGTCTGTGATGTAACCTCGGGCGAACTCCCGTCCGAACTGCGCGGCATTCCCTTCAAAACAGTGATTTCGATGGAGGTCATCGAACACCTCTACCAACCGCGGGCATTCGTATTGTTCATCCGCAGCATCCTCGAAGCCAGCGGCGGCGGCCAGTTCATCGTCACGACACCCTACCACGGCTACCTGAAAAACCTCACCATCGCAGCGGCCAACAAGATGGATCACCACCTGAGCGCCCTGTGGGAAGGCGGCCACATCAAGTTCTGGTCGCGCCGGACACTCGCCATCCTGCTCAGGGAGGCGGGATACCGCCAACTGGCCTTCACGGGCGCCGGACGCATACCCTACCTCTGGCGCCACATGGTTTTTAGCGCCAGGGTCTGAACCCGGACGCCCCCGGCAACAACCCTCGTCCGCCGGCAATACCTGCCGGCGGAAAGTTTCTTTTTCCCAGTTGGCGATTTTTTCCTATTTTTGTTGAAATAAACGAAGTCGCGATGAACAAGAATCTCGAAGAATACCTGCCGGACGGGAACAAGGCCCAGTACCGGTTCATGAAATACCGAATCCACAAGATCCTGCTGGTCTGCTGCAGCTACGACGGGTATATCCTCGAGGAGGACGGACACATCGAATCGCAGATCAACCAGGAATACCTCGACCTGAACATGTCGAACCCGCCGTCGTTCACGCGCGTGAGCTCCACACGCGAAGCGTTGGAGCTGCTCGGCCGCGACGACTCGTTCGACTTCATCCTGACGATGTACAACGTCGGGGAGCTGGACGTATTCTCGTTTGCCAAGATCGTCAAGGAACGCCACGCCCAGATCCCGGTCGCGCTGCTCACCTCCTTCTCGAAGGACATCTACCGCCGTTTGGAGGAGCAGGATCGCTCGGGGCTCGACTACATCTTCGGCTGGCACGGCAATACCGACCTGATCATGGCCATCATCAAGCTGGTCGAGGATAAAATGAACGCCGAGGAGGACATCACCGACGGCGGCGTGCAGGCCATCCTGCTCGTCGAGGACTCGATACGCTTCTACTCGACCTACCTGCCCGAGCTCTACAAGCTGATCCTACTGCAGAACACCGAATTCCTCAAGGACGCCTTCAACGAGCAACAGCAGATTCTGCGCAAGCGTGCCCGGCCGAAAATCCTGCTGGCCACCAATTACGAGGAGGCCGTGGAACTCTACGACCGTTACAAGAAGAACATTCTGGGCGTGATCTCCGACGTTGGGTTCGTGTTGCACCGCAACGACCCGCCCGAGAGCGAGAAACGCGACGCGGGCATCGACCTCTGCCGCCGCATCAAGGCCGACAACCCGCTGATGCCCGTCCTGCTGCAATCGTCGCAGACCGAGTTCGAGGTACAGGCCCGCCAACTCGGAGCGGGGTTCATCGCCAAGAATTCCAAAACGCTGCTCACACAGCTGCACGAATATATCGACAAGGAGTTCGCCTTCGGCGAATTCCTCTTCAAAGACCCCGACACGGGTGCCGTCATCGGCAAGGCCAAAGACCTGGTGCAGATGCAGGAGATGATCGCCACGATCCCCGACAAGGCATTCGAATATCACACGTCGCAAAACCACCTTTCGAAATGGCTCTATTCCCGGGGGCTGTTCCCGCTGGCGGCGGCGATCCGCCGGGGCAACAAGAGCCAGTTCGCTTCGACCCAGGAACATCGCCAGCGCATCGTCAACCTCATCAAGGATTACCGCACGCTGCTCGGCCAGGGCGTAGTAGCGCGTTTCGACCCGGAAACTTACAGCGACGCGGTGGCCTTCGCACGCATCGGCGAGGGCTCGCTCGGCGGCAAGGCCCGCGGGCTGGCCTTCATGAATTCGATGATCCTCAAGCACCGGCTCTACGACAAGCACGCCAACGTGCGCATCATGATTCCCCGCTCGGTGGTCATCGCCACGGACTATTTCGACGACTTCATCCGCCTCAACGGCCTCAAATACATCATTTCGCAGGAGTTCTCGGACGAGGAGATACTCTCGGAATTCGTCAGTTCGACGGTTCCGGCCAAGTTGCAGCAGGAGCTGAAGGCCTACATCCAGACCGTCCGCACGCCGCTGGCCGTACGTTCGTCGTCGAAGTTGGAAGATTCGCACTACCAGCCCTTCGCAGGCATCTATTCCACCTACATGATCCCCTACGTGGACAACGGGGATCAGATGCTCCGACTGCTGCTCAAGGCTGTCAAGAGCGTCTACGCCTCGGTCTATTTCGCCACGTCGAGGGCTTACCTCTCCTCGTCGCAAAACCTGATCTCGGAGGAAAAAATGGCCGTCATCATCCAGGAGGTATGCGGCACCGAGCAGGACGGCCTCTTCTTCCCGACCTTCTCGGGCGTGGCCCGGTCGATCAACTACTACCCCATCGGCGACGAGGCCCCGGCCGACGGCGTCTGCAACATCGCCATGGGGCTGGGCAAACTGGTCGTCGACGGTGGCCGTACGCTGCGCTTCTCGCCCCGCTACCCGCAGAAGGTACTCCAGACCTCGACCCCCGAACTGGCGCTGCGCGACACACAGAACGAAGTGCTGGCACTCAGCCTCAAGCCCGAAGAATTCCGCACGTCGATCGACGACGCGGTGAACCTGCACAGGCTGGACATCGCCCGGATCGCCGACCTGCGCAACGCGCGGTTCGTCTGCTCGGTATGGGACCGCGAGAATGAACGCATCTCGGACAGCCCGTTCGACCGGGGGCGCAAAGTCATCACGTTCAACAACATACTGAAGTACAACACCTTCCCGCTCGCAGAGATCATCAGCGACATCCTGAGGCTGGGAGCCGAGGAGATGCGCTGCCCCGTAGAGGTCGAATTCGCAGTCAACATGGACGTACAGGCCGGACAGCAACAGATATTCAACCTGCTCCAGATCCGCCCGATCATCGACAACCAGGACAACCGCCCGATCGACTGGAGCAAGGTGGATGTCTCCGACGCGCTGATATACGGCGAGAACGCCCTCGGGATCGGCATGATGGGCGACATCGCGGACATCATCTACATCAAGGGCGACACGTTCGACTCGCTCTCGACCGAAAAGATCGCCGAAGAGCTGCTCGAATTCAACAACCGTATGCAGGATGAAAAACGCTCCTACATCCTCGTCGGCCCCGGCCGCTGGGGCTCTTCCGACCCGTTCCTGGGCGTCCCCGTGAAATGGAACCACATCTCGGAGGCAAAGGTGATCGTCGAATGCGGCATCGAGAAGTTCGAGGTGGAACCGTCGCAGGGCACGCATTTTTTCCAGAACGTCACCTCGCTGGGCGTGGGTTACCTGACGATCAACCCCTTCCGCGGCGACGGTATTTTCCGCGAAGGGGAACTCGACGGCCGCCGCGCGGTCTACGAAGGGACGTTCCTGCGGCAGGTGCGCTTCGAAAAACCCCTGTGGGTCTGCATCGACGGGCGCTCGAACAAGGGTATCGTCAAGGAAGAGGGCGATAAATAATAATTCCGCGGAAAAATTCGTCCCGAAGTTACAATTTATAAGAAATAATATTATATTTGTAATAAAGAAACAACCTTTTAAAACTTCAGGCAATATGGACGTAAACAAATTGATGGCGGAACTTGAGCGCAAGCACCCCGGCGAAAGCGAATACCTGCAAGCCGTGCGCGAAGTTCTCATGACGGTAGAGGAGGCTTACAACCAGCATCCGGAATTCGAGGCCAACCGCATTGCAGAACGCATCGTGGAGCCTGACCGTATCTTCACCTTCAAGGTGGTCTGGGTCGATGACAAGGGCGATGTCCAGGTCAACATCGGATACCGTATCCAGTTCAATAACGCAATAGGCCCCTACAAGGGCGGCCTGCGTTTCCACCCCTCGGTGAATCCCTCGATCCTGAAATTCCTCGGTTTCGAACAGATTTTCAAGAATGCGCTGACGACGCTGCCCATGGGCGGTGCGAAAGGCGGCTCGGATTTCAACCCCAAGGGCAAATCCGACCGTGAGGTGATGCGTTTCTGCCAGGCCTTCATGGTCGAGCTGTGGCGCCATATCGGGCCCCAGACCGACGTCCCGGCGGGCGACATCGGCGTGGGCGGCCGCGAAATCGGATACCTCTACGGCATGTACCGTAAACTGGCACGCGAGAACACGGGCGTACTGACCGGCAAGGGCATGACCTACGGCGGTTCGCTGATCCGTCCCGAGGCCACGGGGTTCGGTGCCGTTTATTTCCTGCGCCAGATGCTCGAAAAAGCCGGCATGGACATCAAGGGCCAGACCATCGCCATCTCGGGCTTCGGCAACGTGGCCTGGGGCGCGGCGACGAAGGCTACGGAGCTGGGCGCCAAAGTGGTGACGATTTCGGGCCCCGACGGCTACATCTACGATCCCACAGGCCTCGACGCCGAAAAGATCGCCTATATGCTCGAACTGCGCGCATCGAACAACGACGTCGTGGAACCCTACGCCAAGAAATTCCCCGGATCCCAGTTCTTTGCGGGCAAGAAGCCGTGGGAAGTCAAGGTCGACATCGCCATGCCGTGCGCCACGCAGAACGAGCTCGACGGCGAGGATGCCCGCAAACTGCTGGCCAACGGCGTGAAGGTCGTGGCCGAAGTTTCAAACATGGGCTGCCGCCCCGAGGCGATCGACGCTTTCATCGAAGCCAGGATTCCCTATGGCCCGGGCAAGGCCGTGAATGCCGGCGGCGTCGCCACGTCGGGTCTGGAAATGACGCAGAACGCACAGAAACTCAACTGGACGGCCGAGGAGGTCGATGCCAAGCTGCACCAGATCATGTCGTCCATCCATCACGCATGCCTCGAATACGGCACGGAGAAGGACGGTTACATCAACTACATGAAGGGCGCCAATATCGCCGGTTTCATGAAGGTTGCCAAGTCGATGGTCGAACAGGGCGTCCTGTAAATTAATTTTCTATAAAAGAGACCGAAAATGATTCTCATTTTCGGTCTCTTCATTTTTCGCCATTACTTTAACGTTCCTGCACCCAAATATTCCGCGCCACGGTTTTCACAGATAAGCCGGCTTGCGGCACATGGTCGTATGTGTGCAATCCTGACAGATCACAGGATAGATATACGTTTTTTCCGCGAACTACAAAAATATCCAAAACAAAAAAGCGAATCTCCTTCAACAGGAGATTCGCTTCCATTTTTCGAGGTTTGAGTACTCAGAACATAGTGCTTACGGCCCTGTCAGCCTCAGTTGCGGCAAGAGCGGCAGAGCATCCGTTTAACGCCTGCGGCCTATGGCCCGGACGATCTCGCCGCCGATTGCAATCAGCGACGTACTGCCGATGATGACTGCCCACTCCCGCCATGCCAGCGGTTCGGTTCGGAAAACCTCGCCGCCGAATTCGACGATGAGCACCTGCCCCACGGCGATGGCCAACAGGATCAGGAAGAATTCACGGCACCCGCGCAGGCAGGAAAAGACCGAATGGCGTGTTTCGAAACCCTTGGCGTTGAACATATTCCAGAATTGCAGGAATACGAACGTCGAGAAGAAGACCGTCAGCTGGCGCACGGTCAGCCCGCCGGTCGTGATCGTCCACCAGAACAGCATGCCCAGCAATACCGCGACCATGATAATGCCGCACGTGAAAAGCGTGCGCGCCATGGCGCGCGTAATGATGAATTCATTGCGCGGACGGGGTTTTTCGAGCATCACCTCGGGGTTCGGCGGCAGCGAGGCCATGGCCATCGCGGCGAAGGTATCCATGATGATGTTCACCCACAGGATTTGCACCACCGTAAGCGGCATGTCCGTACCGAACACCGCACCGACGAAGCAGATCAGGATCGCCGCGAAGTTGATCGTGAGCTGGAACAGTACGAAACGCTGAATATTGCGGTATAGCGAGCGTCCCCACATCACGGCCGTGGCGATCGAAGCGAACGAGTCGTCGAGCAGCGTGATGTCACTGGCATCCTTGGCCACCGACGTCCCGGAACCCATCGAAAGCCCGACATTGGCGAAATTCAGCGCCGGGGCGTCGTTCGTACCGTCGCCCGTGACGGCCACCACCTCGCCGCACTGTTGCAACAGGCGCACGAGCCGCTGTTTGTCGAGCGGCCGGGCACGCGACATGATCTTCAGTTCCTGTACGCGGCCGAGCAGCTCCTCGTCGCTCATCGCGGCGAATTCCGTACCGGTCATGTGGTTGCGGTCGGTATCCCGGGCGTCGTTCCACAGGCCGATCTGGCGGGCGATCTCACGCGCCGTAGCCGGGGTGTCGCCCGTGACGATCTTGACGTCGATCCCCGCCTTCAGGCAACGCCCGACGGCTTCGGGGACATCCTCGCGCACGGGGTCGGAAATAGCCGCCACACCCGCAAAATGAAGCTGCGCCGCGGCGACAGCCCGCTGGCAATCGTCCTCGGCCGTCTCGGCCCATGCCACGGCCAGCGTACGCATCGCCCGCCCCTGGAACCCGAGCAGCTGTTCCGCCACCTGTTCGTCTTTCCCGTCCGGCGCACACATCGCACGCACGATTTCGGGCGCACCCTTCACGCAAACGATCCGGCGGCCCGAAATACCGCTCTGGATAATCGTCGCCATATACTTGCGCTCGGTGGAGAAGGTCAGCCGGTCGACGATCTTCGCGCCCGCACGAAGAGGTTCGTAGTCCTCGCCCTGCGCATGCAGCCATTCGAGCAACGCCCCTTCGGTCGGATTGCCGATCACGACACCCGAAACATCGAGGAAGGCCGTCGAATTGGCGGCTACGATCTCGGCGAAATCGTGCATCGGCAGCGCGTCGTAGCGCACCAACTCCTGCACGTGCATCCGGTTCTGGGTCAGCGTACCGGTCTTGTCGGTACAAATCACCGTCACCGCCCCCATCGTTTCGCAGGCATGCATGCGCCGCACGAGGTTATTGGTCTTGAGCATCCGCCGCATGGACATGGCCAGCGACAGCGTGATGCTCATGGGTAACCCTTCGGGAACGGCCATCACGATGATCGCCACCGAAACCATGAAGATGTGCAGCACGTGCTGCGAGATGGCGAGCCAGTCGCCTTCGAGCAACCCGTTGATGAAGATCGCCTTGCCGAGCATGACGCAGAAAATAGCGATGGAAAGCACGATGCCCGCACGGCCGATCAGTTTCGAAAGGCGTGTCAGCTGGCGGTTGAGCGGCGTCTGCTCTTCGCTTTGGACGGTCGCCTGTTCGGTAACGCGCCCGGCTTCGGTCGCATCGCCCACGGCCGTCGAGACCATCACGCCGTAACCGTCAGCGACCGTAGTGCCGCGCAGCACGACGTTCGACGGATAGGTGGCATCGGGGTCGAAGTGCGCCTCGTCCACCGTTTTGTCAACTTCCAGTTCGCCCGTGAGCGTGGATTCGTTGATCCTCAGCGACACGGCCTCGACCAACTCGCCGTCGACAGGCACCGTCTCGCCGCTCTCGATGTAAACCACATCCCCGACCACGACGTCGCGGCGCGGGACTTCGTGCATCGCACCGTCGCGCATCACCTTGACCGGAATATCGTCGTTGACCTGGTTCAGCCGCCGGAAACGCCGCATGGCATCCCACTCGAACCAGAAACCGACGCAAGTGGCTAAAATAATCGCACAGATAATACCGATGGACTCGGTGAAATCCTTATGCACGAAACCGATGGCGAGCGAGAGCACCGCAGCCAGCAGAAGGATGCGGATGATCGGGTCGCGGAACTTATCGGCCAGCAGTTTCCATACCGAATCGTCCTTCGGCGGCGTAATGACATTGTCGCCGTGCTGCCGTCTGCTCTCGGCGACCTCGTTCGGAGACAAACCCCGGGGATTGTAACGGATCATGTGTGTCAGAATTTATTATTAAGGGAGAATTGCCGCGTCGACGCATCGAGCCGTACGGCAATGAACAACAGTATTGTAAAGGCAATGAGCGACGAGCCGCCATAGCTCATGAACGGCAGCGGGATCCCCATGACAGGCATCAGCCCGATGGTCATCCCCACGTTCACCAGCACATGGAACAGCAGGATGGCCGCCACGCAATAGCAGTAAATGCGGCCGAAAGGTTCCTGCTGCCGCTCGCCCATGCGCATCAGGCGCAGGATCAGCAGGCACAGCAGCGCCAGCACGACCATCGTCCCCACAAAGCCCCACTCTTCGCCCACGGTACAGAAGATGAAGTCGGTATGCCGCTCGGGCACGAACCCGTACTTGATCTGCGTACCCTGCAGAAAGCCCTTTCCCAGAAAGCCGCCGGAGCCGATGGCGATCTTCGACTGGTTGACGTTGTAGTCCGTCCCCAGCGGGTCGCTGATGATGCCCAGGAAGCTCAGGATACGGTCTTGCTGGTGGGGTTTGAGGATCGAATTGAAAATATAGTTGGTCGTAGGCAGGAAAACCACCGTGCAGAGGAACAGCCCGACCGTAATGAAGATATTGTTCAGGTTGGTGCGGTAGGCATAAACCACCACCCAGACCAGCGACAGCAGCGTCACGGTCAAGAGGCAGGCATGCAGATCCATGAAACCCGGTGCGACAAGCCCCATCGCCATGCAGAGCAGGATGCTCCCCAGGGCCAGCGCCGCAAGGTAGACCAGGCACTGGCGCCAGTGGCCGTTCATCATCGCCTGCGAAAGGGTACAGACCAGGATGATCGACACGAGCATCGTCATGGGCGAAAGCAGGAACGAGAATATGAACAGCGCGGCAATCAGCAGCACCGGGATACAAAGCCACTTGTTGAGCCCCTCGCGGTAGAGCACGAAGAGAAACGATCCCAGCACGATACCAGAACCGGTGTCGTTCTGCAAAACAATGATAAACAGCGGAATACAAATTACAATTCCGACCTTGAACAGGTCTCCCGGCCGGTTGATCGAGAAAGAATAAGCGCTCATCACACGGGCGAGTGCCAATGCCGTGGCGATCTTTACGAATTCGACGGGCTGCATGCGGAACGATCCGAATTCGAACCACGCCTTGGCCCCGTTGACCTCGCGGCCGAACAGCAGCGCCCCGATCAGCAGCGCCAGGCCCGCGAAATAGGCCGGGTAGGCGAACATATGGTAAAACCGATCGTCGAGCAACAGCACGACGACCGCCGTAGTCCATGCCACGCCGATCCACATCAGCTGTTTCATGTAGAAGTGCGAAAAGGAGAAGACATCGGCCGTACCCTCGTCGTACGAGGCCGAAGTGATCGACACCCACCCCGCCATCACGATCAGGACATACAGCAGGACTGTCCAGAGGTCGACACCGTAGAAGATACTGTTATGGCGGTTAGCGGTCATACGCAGGGTAATTTATGGTCATGTTCCTGACATAATCCAGCAATGCCGGGCGGCGGATCGTATCCGTCAGGTAATACTCTTCCAGCAGGCTGGCGATGGGCAGCGCCGCCGAAGCGCCGAACCCGCCGTTCTCGACATAGACCGAAATGGCGATCTTCGGGTTGTCCTTCGGTGCGAACGACAAAAAGGTCGAGTGGTCACGCCCGCGGGGGTTCTCGGCCGTACCGGTCTTACCGCAGACATCGAGCCCCTCGAGGCGGGCCAACGTCGACGTACCGCCGACGTTTACACCCCGCCACATACCGTCGACGATCGGCTCGAAGTGCCTGGGGTCGACCTTCGTATAATGGCGTTCGTAGAAACGGCGGTCGAGCGAATCCTGCCCCTCGATCTTCTTGACGATATGCGGAATGTAGTAATAACCGCGGTTGGCGACGATGGCCGCGAGGTTTGCCAACTGCAACGGCGTACAGCCCAGCGCATCCTGTCCGATGGCAAGCGAGATGACCGTCAGCGAATTCCACGACCCGCGGTACTGGCGGTCGTACCATGCGCGGTCGGGAACATAGCCGTCGCGCTCGTCGAGGAAGTCGGAACCCAGCTTGCGGCCGAAACCGAAGCTCTCGACATACTCTTTCCAGGCATCGTACCCTTCCTTGACGTTCCCGTATTTGGGATTGTCCAGGATATCGCGGAATACATAGCAGAAATAGGCGTTGCAAGAAGTCGCCACGGCAAAACGCAGGTCGAGCGGCGAAGCGTGCGAATGACACTTCATACGCCGTCGCCCCGCCTGGTATCCCTCGTGGCAGACATGCAGATCCGTAGGCCGGAGCACCCCTTCCTGCAAACCGATCAGGCCCTGCACCAGCTTGAAGGTCGAACCCGGCGGGTATTTGGCCCTCACGGCACGGTTATACAAGGGCTGGCGTTTGTTGCCCAGCATCTTCATGTAGTTGTTACCGCGCTCGCGCCCCACCAGTTCGTCGGGATCGTACGTCGGCGAGGAAACCATCATCAGGATCTCCCCCGTCGAAGGTTCGATCGCCACGGCCGCCCCGACCTTGCCGCGCATGAGTTCTTCGCCCAGCAGTTGTAGGCGGGCGTCGATGGTGCTGACGATATATTTGCCGGGCTCGGGCAGCGAATCGTAAACGCCGTTCATGTAGGAGCCCTTGATGGCCCCGTGGGTGTCGATCTCCTGGATCTTCACCCCCTTCGTTCCCCTCAGCAACGGTTCGTAGGCCGACTCCACGCCGCCCATGCCCACGTAATCGCCGATCTTATATTCGGGATTCCGCTTGAGGTAATCGGCATTCACCTCGCTCACATACCCCAGCAGGTTACCGCCGATTTTACGCGGATAACGGCGGACGGTGCGGTAAACCGTATAGAAACCGCGGAAATTGCACTCGTCGAAACGGAGTTTGTCCTCTTTCGAAATGTAGTTGGTCACGACGCGGGGCGCACGGGGGCGCATCCGGGCATTGGCCAGCTCTTTTTCGAGTTTCCCGCGCGAAAGCCCCAGCACGTCGCACATGCGCAGCGTATCGAACCCATGCTTGTCGATCTCGCTGTAAATCACCATCAGGTCATAGCACTCGCGGCTCTGCACCAGATATTCGCCGTTGCGGTCGAACACCTCGCCGCGCGGCGGGTACTGCACCACATGGCGCAGCACATTGGCCTTGGCCAGTTCGTTGTATTTCGAATCGACAAGCTGGATATAGGCCAGGCGGCCGGCGATCAGCAGGAAGATGAAAAGCACCACCCCCTGCAAGGTACGCATCCGCACGAAACCCTCGGAACTTTTCATATGCGGACGGGGAGTTTGGCGGTGAAGATACGGGCGATGACCCAGATGAAGGCCACCGACACGGCACCGCTCGCCACGGTACGCACTATCGTGCGCACGATATGCGCCCACGAAAGTGCTTCCAGCGAGAAAAATACGGCATGGTGCACCAGCACCAGCACGATAAGGTAATTCAGGAAGACCCGGTTCCCGAGCCGTCCGGTACTGGGGATGCCTCCCTCCCGGATATCGTCACGGGGGTACAGCAGCCCGAGCAGCGTCGGGCGGGCAAAGGCGATGAGCAGCGTGGCGATGGTGTTCACACCGGCAGCCCCCATGGCCAAGTCCATCGTAACGCCCGTGGCCAGCCCCGACAACAGCAGCACGATAGGCGGCGTGTCGAGCGGCAGCAGCGCGATGAAAGCCACGTAGACGAGCGGATTGAGGTAAATGCTGATGGACAGGTTGTCGAAAAGGAAGACCTGCAAGAGCACCACAACGGCGAAGAGTGCGAGATATGGGAGCGTCCTGTGCATCTATCTGTTCTGTCGGGTATGTTGTTCTACTTTCTCACTGTTCTGCAATTCGCGCACCTCCGTGAGGTCGCGGTTCTCGACGAGGATCACGTCCGTCAGGCGCGTCATCTCGGCCGCCAGCCGCACGTGCACCCTGTAAGCCGTACGGGTCTCGTTCAGATGGGCGCTCTCGACCCAGCCGATCAGCACGTCGGCCGGGAAATACTGCGAAAACCCGGTCGTCACGACCTCCTGCCCGGGTTGCGGGTCGGCATACTTGGACAACTCGTCCAGCACCACCGTATGCTGGTCGCCCCCGTCCCAGTAGATCGAGCCGAAATAATCGGAGCCGGCGAGCTTGCCGCTGGCCCGGAACGAGGTGTTGAGTACCGACATCGCCACGGCATAGCGCTCCGTGCAGTCGACGACATACCCCGCCATGGCCCCGTCGGACGACAGCACGGCCATCTCTTCGGCGACCCCGTCGCGGCGGCCGCGGTTGAGCACGATCAGGTTCTGTGCCCGGTTGACCGTATTGGATGTCACCGAGGCGGTCATGATGCGGTATTTCGAAACCCCGATATCCTGCATGTAGCCGTCGAGCCGGGCCGCGGTCTCGGCCTCTTCGTACAGTGCCAGCCGTTCCTTCATCCGGGCGACATGCGCCAGCAGCTCGCGGTTCTCGCGCCCGAGCGAAAAGTAGTGCCGGACACCCGCGAACAACCCGTGGACGCCCCCGACCAGCTGGTTGGAACGTGCCAGCAACCGTGCCTGGGTGTAGTAGGTCGAGTGGGCGTAATAGCTGATGGCTATCGCCTCGAGCACCACGAACAGCACCACGACATAGACGCTTCGGATAAACTCTAAGAGCTTGCGCAAGGTTTCTCGTTAATTTGAGATTGCGGACACTGGGCCCGCAATCCGTTATGTGACTACACACTCCCGTCCCGGCAAAGCGGGGACAGGCCGCAACTATTTCATTAAGAATGAGAAGCGGTTGATATTCTTCAGCGCGATGCCCGTACCGCGCGCAATGGCGCGCAGCGGGTCTTCCGCGACGTGGAACGGGATGCCCGTCTTTTCGCCCAGGCGCCGGTCGAGCCCCTTGATCAGGGCGCCGCCGCCGGCCAGGTAGATACCGTTCTTCACAATGTCGGCATACAGCTCGGGGGGCATCGATTCGAGCACCTTCATCAGCGCCGCGTCGATCTTGGTGAGCGACTTCTCGAGCGCATAGGCGATCTCGCTGTAACTGAGCGAAACAGTCTGCGGCAAGGCCGTCAGCATGTTGGGCCCCGTGACCACGAAATCCTCGGGTTCCTCCTCCAGGTCGGAGACAGCGGCACCGATCGAACATTTGATGGCTTCGGCCGTGCGTTCGCCGATACGGATGTTGTGCTGCTGGCGGACATAGCTCTGGATGTCGTTGGTAAAGACGTCGCCGGCCGTATTGATCGACTCGGAGCAGACGATGCCGCCCAGCGAGATGCAGGCGATCTCCGACGTACCGCCGCCGATGTCGATGACCATGTTGCCTTCGGGCGCCTCGACGTCGAGGCCCGCACCCAGCGCCGCGGCCATCGGTTCGTAGATCATGTAGACTTCGCGGCCTCCGGCGTGCTCGGCCGAGTCGCGCACGGCACGTATCTCGACGTTGGTCGATCCCGACGGGATGCAGATCACCATCCGCAGCGAGGGGGCGAAAAGGCTGCCCGAGGTCTTGACTTTCTTGATCATGCCGCGCAGCATCAGCTCCGTGGCATTGAAATCGGCGATCACGCCGTCCTTCAGCGGCCGGATCGTCTTGATGTTCGGGTTGGTCTTTTCGTGCATCTGGCGCGCCTGGTGGCCGATGGCGACCACCTTGCCCGTATGCACGTCGAGGGCCACGATCGACGGTTCGTCGACAACGACCTTGCCGTTATAGATTATCAGCGTGTTGGCCGTTCCGAGGTCGATGGCCAGCTCCTGTGTCAGTGAAAAAAGTCCCATAATGTCACACCCAACTATTATTTTTCCTAATCATTTTATAATCAACTCCATAAACCCCTCCCCGCCCGAACCGGCGCGAAAAGGTTACATATCCGGACAAAGGTAGCAAAAAGCGAGGGATATTTTTACATTTTTTTATTATTTTTTTTGATTACATTTGTCCTGCGAAACAATCGATCCGCACATGGAATATAAAATCGGAAATGAGGCCCGCTGCGCCGTGATAGGCTACGGCAGCTGGGCAACGGCCATCGTGGGACTGCTCACGGCCAACGAAACCCGCGTAGGCTGGTATGTCCGCAATCCCGAAGTGCTCGAAGGGCTGCTCACCGAAGGCCGCAACCCCCGGTACCTGAGCGACATGGAGTTCGACCGCGACCGCATCGCCCCCTCCGACGACCTGGACGGGATCGTCCGCGAAGCCGACATCCTCATCCTGGCCACCCCCTCGGCCTACCTCAAGACCTTCCTCGAACCGCTGACCGTCCCGCTCAAGGACAAGTTCGTCGTTTCGGCCATCAAGGGCATCGTCCCGGGCGACTACAAGACCATCGTCGAGTATATCCACGACCATTACGGGCTGTCCTACAAACAGATAGGCATATTCACGGGCCCGTCGCACGCCGAGGAGGTTTCGCGCGGAAAGCTCTCCTACCTGACGGTCGTCTGCACCGATCCCGGAAACGCACGGTCGTTAGGCGCAAAATTCGCCACGGACTACATACACCTGAGCTACTCCACCGACCTTTACGGCATTGAATATGCCGCCATCCTGAAGAACATCTACGCCCTGTCGGTCGGCATCGCCGTGGGACTGGGCTACGGAGACAACTTCCTGGCGGTGCTGATCGCCAACAGCGCGGGCGAGATGCGCCGTTTCCTGGAGGAGAGTTACCCCGCGCAGCGCGACACGCTCGTATCGGGCTACCTGGGCGACCTGCTGGTGACCTGCTACTCGGTATACAGCCGCAACCGGCGGCTGGGGCTCCTGATCGGCCACGGATGCACGGTCAAAAGCGCCCTCAACGAAATGACGATGGTGGCGGAAGGCTACTTCGCGGCTGACTGCATCCGCTACATCAACGCCCGCCACAAGGTCGACATGCCGATCGCCGACATGGTCTACAAAGTCCTTTACGAAGGCGCATCGGCCCGCAAGTGCATGAAAGAACTGACAACCAAATTAATCTGACGATAACATGGAAACGATTAAATTAGACATCTCCAAAACCGGCATTGCGGTCTCGGCCGAAATGCAGGCCAAAGCACAGGCCGCCAACGCCCTGCTCGAATCGGGCAAAGGCGCGGGCAACGACTTCCTGGGCTGGGTACACCTCCCGTCGTCGATCTCGGCGGCAGAAATCGAAGCCATCGAAAAACAAGCCGCGAAACTCCGCGAAAAGGCCGAGGTCATCATCTGCATCGGCATCGGGGGTTCGTATCTGGGCGCCAAGGCCGTGCTCGAAGCCATGAGCGACCCGTTCAGATTCCTGCACAAGGAGCAGACGGCTCCCGTGGTGCTCTTCGCAGGCCAGAATATTTCGGAAGACTACACCTACGAACTGCTCGAAGCCGTAAAGGAGCACTCGATCGCCACCATCGTGATTTCGAAATCGGGCACGACGACCGAACCAGCCATCGCCTTCCGCCTGATAAAGGCCGAGATCGAAAAGCGCTACGGCAAAAAGGAGGCTGCGGAACGGATCGTGGCAATCACCGACAAGGCGCGCGGCGCTCTGAAAACGCTCGCCACCAACGAGGGGTATCCGACGTTCGTCATCCCGGACGACGTGGGCGGCCGCTTCTCGGTGCTCACGCCCGTAGGCCTGCTGCCCCTGGCCGCCGCCGGCGTCGACATCGCGGCACTGGTGCGCGGTGCGCAGGAGATGGAGCGTGCGACGGCCGACGGCACGCCTTTCGGACAGAACCCGGCGGCGGTCTATGCAGCCGTGCGCAACGAACTTTACAACGGCGGCAAGAAGGTCGAAATCCTCGGCTCCTATGAGCCCAAGCTGCAATATATCAACGAGTGGTGGAAACAGCTCTACGGCGAGAGCGAAGGCAAGCAGGGCAAGGGCATCTTCCCGGCCAGCGTCACGCTGACGGCCGACCTGCACTCGATGGGACAGTACATCCAGGACGGCGAACGCACGCTGTTCGAAACGATCATTTCGGTTGCCGGGCCCGCCCACGAAGTGGTTATCGAGGCCGAGGCCGAAAACCTCGACGGCCTCAACTTCCTCGCAGGGAAACGCATTTCGGAGGTCAACCGCATGGCCGAGCTGGGCGTGCAGCTGGCACACGTCGACGGCGGGGTGCCCAACATCCGCATCGAAATTCCCGCAATCGACGCACACGCCATCGGTTCGCTGCTCTACTTCTTCGAGAAGGCCTGCGGCATCAGCGGTTACATCCTCGGCGTAAACCCGTTCGACCAGCCCGGTGTGGAGGCGTACAAGAAAAATATGTTCGCCCTGCTGGACAAGCCGGGCTACGAGGAGGCATCGAAAGCCATCAAAGCACGGCTGTAAACAGCCCCGGATTATGGAAATGCGGAACCTCGCACGGGGTTCCGCATTTTATTTTGCCCCTGGAAACCGGACGGGAGGGCACGCAGGAACGGTATGGCATAAAAAATGCACCCGGGCAATCAGCCCGGTACGGGCATCACCCCCACCGTAAAATTATGAAAGTACGTCCGTTATTGATTCTGCTGCTGTTCGTGGTATCGACAGGCATCCTCGTCTGGATATACTTCGCGGCACTGCGCGGGCAGCGGGCGCCGCATCGCCGGCAATGGACGGAGACGCTGGCCGACCTGGATGCCTGCTGCCGCCACAAACACATCAAATCGAGGCAGTACGACCATTTCGCAGAGACCGCCCGGACGGAACAGCGGCCCGGCGCGGAACATCTGTTCCGGGCAATGGCCTTCTCGGCACGCCTCCAGGAATACAACTGCGCCAATGCGATCGTGCGGCTCGGCGGCCGCTACACCCCGCCGGAGAAGGTCACGGTTTTCCGCGGCACGACCGACCAAAACCTACAACGGAGCATCGACTACGAACGCCGCCCGCCCGACGCGCTGCACACCGGGGAGATCGACCGGGCACTCGCCGCAGGCAACCGCTATGCGGCCCGGGTGCTGATCTGGTCAAAGGCGGGGGATGTACGCCATAGGGCATTGATGGCGAGGTATATTGCCACAGGCGAGACCGGGCATGAAACCGGCTACCGGATATGCCCCGTCTGCGGCAATATCTATGCAGCGGAATATTGCGACCCGTTCTGTCCGCAATGCCTGACCGACGGCCGGGAGTTCGTCCGCATCGGAGAGTGATACAGGCACTTATACGGCCGGCAGCGAGTTGCACATGAGGGGGGGGGCAGACATGCCGCGCCGACCGACCGCAGCCGACGGAACCGGGGGAATGGAATCAGGGAGTGGAGGCGGGGGATGGCACCGGAGGATGGAGCCGGAGGATGGAGCCGGAGGATGGAGCCGGAGGCCGGAACCGCAAATGACACCGGGGCGTGGCGGAACCGCAGCACAGCCACGAAAGGAGGGGCTGCCGCCACTTTACGGAAGCACCGGAAGCCGGGCGGCGGATGCCCGGAGGTAAGATTCGAACCGGTCGTCGAACCTGAACTGCCCGATGCCGATCAACGGCTTGGTCTTGCCGTGAAAATCGCTTCCGCACGTCATAAGCGCACCGCGCCGCTGAACCAGCGGGGCGAAATAGCCGATCTGCGTTGTATCGTGGTAGTTGTTGAAGACCTCCAGCCCCTCGGCCCCGAAGTCGAGCAATCTCTCGGCCACACGTTCCCTGCCACGGAAATTGAGCCCGGGATGTGCCACCACAGGCACGCCGCCGTTGTCCCGGATCAGGGCGACGGCATCCCGGTAATCCATGAAATCGACGGGCACGAACGCAGGCCGCCCCTGCGCCCCGTAATCCAGGTAAAAGTTGATGTAGGGCATATCGCCCCGCGCACCGCCCTCGCGGTAGGGAGCCAGCAACGGCGTGTCGTACGCCGCATCCGACAGCATCACTTCGGCGACCAGTTCCAGCGTGGGCAGCTTCCCGCCCGCAGCCGCAAGCACCGCCGCGCCGTCGACCGCAAACCCCAGCTTGCGGAGCCGGTGCACCGTCTCCCCGAATGCCTCCGTGACCTTCGCCGCAACATCCTCCTCCAACGACGCGAAATCCCGGGAACGCCAGTCGATGCCGTATCCCAGCAGGTGCAGGTCGGCGCCTTCGAAATTGCAATCGACCTCGATGCCGGGCACAAACCCCAGCCCTGCCTTCGACGCGCCCCCGGCGGCTTCGTCCAGCCCCCGCACGCAATTGTGATCCGTCAGCGAGAATGTCGTCGTTCCCGAAGCCGCACATCGCTGCGCAATGCAAGCAGCCGGGATTTCGCCGTCGCTGCTGTATGCGGAGTGGATGTGCAAATCCATACCGATCCTGTTTTCCATCTCATTCCGGGAGCCCGTTTATGGCCTCCCCGTGCGCAAAGGTAGGAAATAAAGCGGCGGCGAAAAAAAATCCGCCCCGGAAAAACAGGCTTCCGGGGCGAAAAGATATCGGGCATGAAACGGCGGCTACTCCTCGTCCACCTCTTTCATATTATGGTATACGTTGGTCACGTCGTCGTCCTCTTCGAGCTTCTCGACGAGTTTCTCGATCGACTCGCGCCCTTCGGCATCGAGCTCCTTGGTGTCGGTCGGCAGGTAGACCGACTCGCCCGACACGATTTCGTAGCCCTTGTCGTCGAGCCACTTCTGGATCGCCCCGAAGGATTCGTAAGGAGCGTATACCGTCACACCGTCCTCCTCGGGATAGAACTCGTCGACACCCAGGTCGATCATTTCGAGCTCCAGCTCCTCCATGTCGGCGCCTTCGGCCGCATGGAACTTGAAGACGCATTTATGGTCGAACATGAAAGCCACGCTGCCGCTGTTGCCCAGCGTACCGCCGCACTTGTTGAAATACATGCGGACGTTGGCCACCGTGCGGTTGGTATTGTCGGTCGCAGTCTCCACGAGGAAGGCGATGCCGTGCGAGCCGTAGCCTTCGTAGATCACCTCCTTGTAATCGGCGGCATCCTTCTCGGTGGCACGCTTGATGGCACGCTCGACGTTCTCCTTGGGCATGTTCTCGGCCTTGGCGTTCTGCATCAGGATACGCAGGCGGGTATTGCCCGAAGGGTCGGGGCCCCCGGCCTTGACGGCGATCTCGATTTCCTTACCGATCTTGGTAAACACGCGGGCCATGTGTCCCCAGCGCTTCAGTTTACGCGCCTTGCGATACTCAAATGCTCTTCCCATATGAATTTTTCGTTATTATTTTATTCGTGGTGCAAAGGTATAAAATTAAGCATTAAAAAATAAGAATTATAGATAAAATTTATATATACGCGGCGCGTATGCGGATTTCACGATAATTGTGTAATTTTGCAGCGTACAAAATTTGGGAACCATGGAAATCAAGAGCCGATTCGACCATTTCAACATCAACGTCACCGACCTCGCGAAGAGCCTGGAGTTTTACGGCAAGGCCCTGGGGCTGAAAGAGACCGGCCGCAAGGAGGCTGCCGACGGGAGTTTCGTACTGGCCTATCTGGGCGACGGGCAGACGGGATTCCGACTCGAACTGACCTGGCTGCGCGACCACACCGGGGCCTACGAACTGGGTGAGAACGAGAGCCACCTGTGCATGCGCGTGGCGGGCGACTACGACGCCGTGCGCGAATACCACCGTGCGCTGGGCTGCATCTGCTACGAAAACCACGAGATGGGGCTCTACTTCATCAACGACCCCGACGACTACTGGATCGAAATACTGCCCGCAAAATAACCGACATGCAGAACAACAACGAATTGCAGCGCGAGGCCGACGAGGCTGTCCGCGTGCTGAAAGAGGGCGGTATCATCCTCTACCCGACCGATACGGTCTGGGGACTGGGCTGCGACGCGACCAACGCCGAGGCCGTGGAACGCATCTATAAACTCAAGCGGAGCGAAAACAAGAAGTCGATGCTCGTGCTGTGCGCCTCGGCCGACATGGTCGTGCGCTACGTCAACCGGGCACCGGGCATCGCCTTCGAGGTGATGGAACTGGCGACCAGCCCCCTGACGGCGATCCTCCCGGGTGCCGTGGGCGTTGCCGGGAACCTGATCCCCGAGGAAGGGACACTGGGCGTGCGCATCCCCGACCACGCCTTCTGCCAGCGGATGCTCCGCGGGCTGGGCAGGCCGATCGTTTCGACCTCGGCCAACATTTCGGGCGAAGCGACGCCCGCAGGGCTCGCCGGGGTGTCGCGCGAGGTGGTCGACGGTGTCGATTTCGTCGTCAACCCCCGTTTCGAAGGCAAGCCCACGAAAAAGGCTTCGGCGATCATCGCCTTCGGCGAGGGCGGCGAAGTGAAAATCATCCGCGAATAACGACAAATGGCAAAGGTACTCGAAACAGAGATCCAGAAACGGTTTTCGGACGTAGACCCGTTCCAACACGTCAACAACGTCTCGCAGCAGATGTATTTCGACGTGGGGAAGATGGAATACTACGAGCAGGTGCTCGGCGACGAAGTGCTGCTGGGCGACCTGCGCATCATCACCGTTTCGACGTCGACCTCCTACATGGGGCAGATCCGCCTCCACGACCGGGTGCGCGTCACCACGACCTGCGAGAAGATCGGCAACAAAAGCCTCACGCTGTTCCAGCAGCTCGTCGTCGACGGCCGGGTGCGCAGCGAGAGCCGTTCGGTGATGGTCGCCTTCGACTTCGCCAGGCAGTTGAGCATGCCCGTGCCCGAGGCATGGCGCACGAGGCTGCTCGCGGACTAAGTGCGCAGCCGCCCGTCGTGCCCCACGGGCGGGAGTCCGTGGCGGACATAGTATTTATACCCGATCACCACCAGGACGACCCCCGCGAAGATGAAGGCCAGCGCCACGATATTGGCGGCATCGAACACCGCCTGCCCGCGGACGAGGGCCAGGATGCCGGCGATGACGGGCTGGATATAGCGGTACAGGGCCGTATGCACCGGAGTCAGTTTCTCGGTGCCCCGGTAAAGCAGGTACATCGGCAACACCGTCCCCAGGATCAGGATGTAGGCCAGTTCGGCCTGTGCCTGCAACGGCAGGCGCAGGAATTGCGTATGGTCGATGTATTTCCAGAAGAACGGCGCCGTCACGGCCAGCCCGACGATGTAATACCATCCCATCACGACCAGCGTTCCCAGCCGTTCGAGCTGGGGTTTGATAATGACCGTATTGATGGCGATCGCCACCACCGCGACGAGCACCAGCGCATTGCCGTAGGCGCGGCTGCCGTGCGTGAGCACGAAGCCGTGGTCGAAGAGCAGCACCGCAGCCCCCGCCAGCGCGCAGAAGACGCCCACGCCCCGCGACCTGATATATTTGCGCGGGTGCATGATGTGATCCATGATCAGCGTCACGGCCGGGCCGAGCGTCGAAATGATCGAGGCGTCGATGGGCGAGGTGTAAGAGGATCCCCAGAGCAGCATGTACATCCAACCGTAGACAATTAGCATGGTGACGACCAGGATGTTGCCCGCATCGCGCCACCGGATGCGGAAAGACTGCTTCGAAAAAAGGGCGAACGGGATGAAGAAAATCGCGCCCGAAAGCACCTGCAACATGAATATCTGCTGGAAATCGAGATAATTGCGCGTGAGCGAGACATAGAATGAAAAGTTCGCCCCGAAAAAGATGTTGGCAAATACCAGGTCGAGATTATAGCGCGTTTTACTCACAAAGATCCATCCGGGCAATTATTACACCAAATTTTACCTATATTTGCCGCGTCAATCCCGCAAACGTATGGACGGAAAACTGAAAGGGCATGCGGCCCTTTGGGTCGCGAATATCATCTGGGGCCTCAACGCACCGATCGGTAAAAGCGTACTCTGGTCGGAAACGCACCCGCAGGGTGTCAGTCCGTTCGCACTGAGCGTATACCGTATGCTGGGCGCCTGCCTGTTGTTCTGGACGGTATCGCTCTTCCTGCCCAGGGAGAAAGTCGCCCCGCGCGACATCGTGCTGCTGCTGTTCGCCTCGGTGTTCGGCATCCAGCTCAACCAGATGCTTTTCCTCTGGGGCCTTTCGCTCACCTCGCCCATCGACACCTCGATCATCGCCACCATCGTCCCCGTACTCACCATGGTGCTGGCGACGCTGTTCCTGCGCGAGCCGATCACCTGGCTCAAGGCGGGCGGCGTACTGCTCGGCTGCGGCGGGGCGCTGCTGCTGATCCTCGTCAGCAGGCACGGCACGGGCGGCACGTCGAGCGTGGCGGGCGACGTACTGTGCGTCATCAGCGCTGTCAGCTATGCCACCTACCTCACGGCATTCCGCAACGTGATCGTCAAGTATTCCCCCGTGACGACGATGAAATGGATGTTCCTCTTCGCCGCCGTCGCCGCCGTGGCGATCTACTACCGGCCGCTCGCAGGGGTGGACTACGCCGCGCTCGCACCCCGCACCTGGGCAGGCATCGGCTATGTGGTGGTCTGCTCGACCTTCCTCTCCTATTTCATGGTGCCGATCGGGCAGCGTTACCTGCGCCCGACCGTCGTGTCGATGTACAACTATGTGCAGCCCCTCGTGGCGGTGCTGTTCACCGTCGCCGTCGGGCTCGACACCTTCGGCTTTACGAAAGGCGTCGCCGCCCTGTGCGTCTTCGCCGGGGTATGGCTGGTTACCAAGTCGAAATCGCGGGCACAACTGGATGCGGAGAGGGCCGCGGCGGGACAGGCTCCGGAAAATCGGCCCCGGGCATAAAAAACCGGCTGCCGGAAATACTAAATTACTGATTGTTCCCGTTTTGCAGGAAACCGACCTCTCACCGACATGAAATCCCACCTGCTCCTCGCCGCAACGATCTGTTGTGCATGCTGCTCTTGCGTGCAGCCCAAACACTACCCCGACTATTCCGTCTCTTCGGGCTTCACACTCGACTCCCTCGACGCCCGGGATCCGCAGGTCATCGAAAACCTCGGTGTCACCTGCCGTGTATGGGGTTACGTCAAGTACCACCATCCCGTTTTCGCCGATTCGACCCTCAATGTCGATTATGAGCTTTTCGGGCTCTTGCCGCAAGTCGCCAAAGCCACCCCGGCCGAACGCAACAAAGTCCTTTCCGAATGGGTAAAGGGGCTCGGACGGTTCAGCACCGACAAGGCGGAATACGACGAAGCCCTGAAAACCGTGAAATACGTCGAAACAGCCGATCTGGGCTGGACGGACGACACGGCACGGTTAGGCAACGTCCTCCCGCGCCTCCTGCGGGAATTGCGCTACGCCAAACGCGAAGCAAACCGCTACACGGATTTTACAGCAAACGCAGGAAATTTCGTGATGCGAAACGAAAGCACAGCCGGTTCGTCCGACGACTGCGGTTACCGGATGCTGTTCCTGTTCCGCTTCTGGAACGTCATCGAATATTTCTCCCCCAACCGTAACCTTACCGATACCCCGTGGGGCGAAATCCCGGAAAAATACATTCCGCTTTTCATACCCGGGCAAACACCCGGCAACCCGAACCAGGCCATGCTCCTGCGGGAGCTGTGCGATTCACATTCAGCCTCGGTCAGATACAATATGTTCGGTTACAACACCGTTCCGGCGGAGGTGCGCAACGCCGATGACCGGGTCTTCGTAATCGCCGACGGCCCGCTGCGCAAGGGCGACGAAATCCTCTCGATCGACGGCCGCGGATGGAAAAGCACGCACGACGGGCTTGCCCGTTTCGAAGCCGCATCCAACGCCGAGAACCGCAACTACATGACGGCCATGTGTATGGTCTGTTCCCACCGGGATACGGCCGCCGTGGAGCTGGTGCGCGACGGCCGGCGGCTGACGGAACGGATTGCGACGCGCAGTGTCATGGATTGGAGCCCCTACATCACGGAGCGCATGCTCGACACCGCCAACATACGCATGGTTGCCGACGGCATAGGTTACATGACGGGGGTTAACTACACTAAAGCGGACGGCGCCCGGATTATGGAAAAATTCCGGGATACGAAGGCCCTGATCGTCGATCTGCGCTGCTATCCCCGCGAGTTCATGATCTTCGACTTCATAGGCCGCTACTTCACGCCCCGTACGACGCCGCACGTCATCTGGCTTGCGCCGACCGGCGCACTGCCCGGAGTATTCCATGAGTTGCAGGACTTCCTCTTCGTAAACCCGGACAATCCCGCCGTCGCGGAGAATCCCGATTACTACAAGGGGCGCGTCGTCGTGCTGGTAGACTCTTCGACCCAAAGCCAGGCGGAATATACCGCCATGGCATTCCAGGCCACGCCGCGCTGCACGGTCGTCGGCACGCAAACGGCAGGCGCCGACGGCAACATTTCGGCACTCGTAATGCCCGGGGGCGATTTCGGTTATTTCTCCGGGCTGGGCGTCCTCTATCCCGACGGCACGAACACCCAGCGCGCAGGCGTTCGGATCGACGTCCCGGTTTATGCCACAGTCCCGGGCTTACAGGCCGGACGCGACGAAATCCTGGAAAAAGCCCTCGAAATAATCGCCACCGGAGCTTACGACCCGGCAGCCAAAATATGATCCGGCGAATAAAAAAGGCCGAGCGGAAAACTCGACCTTTTTTATTTTAATACAACGACGTGGCGGCAGCGTTCCTACGGGTTCCGGGCCGCGGCTTTGGTCAATCCCTTTTCCGCGGCCAGCCGCTCCATCAGGGCATAGGCCGCGTCGTAGTCGTTGGGAATCTCCCCGTCGAGGATTGCGTTCTTGATGACCTCCTTGATGTCGCCGATCGCACGGCACGGCCCGATGCCGTAGGTCTGCATGATGACCTCGCCCGTGATCGGAGGCTGGAAGTTGCGGATACGGTCACGCTCCTCGAGGTCTTTCATCTTGCGGCGTACCAGGCCGAAATTGGCCAGGTAGCGCTTCACCTTGGCGTCGATGCCCGACGTGATGTCGGCCTCGCACAGGGTCATCAGCTTTTCCACATCGTCCCCGGCTTCGAACAGCAGCCTGCGCACGGCCGAGTCGGTGACCATATCCTCCGAAAGGATGATCGGCCGCAGGTGCAGGAAAACCATCTTCTGCACGAATTTCATATGCTCGTTCAGGGGCAGTTTCAATTGCCGGAAAATACCGGGCACCATCTTCGATCCCACGACCTCGTGTCCGTGGAACGTCCAGCCGGCCTTCGGGTCGTAGGCCTTGGTCAGCGGCTTGGCGATGTCGTGCAGCACGGCGGCCCAGCGCAGCCACAGGTCGTCGCTGTGCCGGGCGACGTTGTCCAGCACCTTGAGCGTATGGACGAAATTGTCCTTATGTGCATGGGCGCCGCGTTTCTCGACCCCTTTGAGGTTATGCAGCTCGGGGAATATCCGCTCCAGCAACCCGGTCGCCTCCAGCAGTTCGAAGCCGATCGACGGGACGGGCGACAGGACGATCTTGTTGAGTTCGGCGGCAATGCGCTCCCGGGATACGATCCCGATCCGCGGCGCATTGCGGCGGATGGCATCGAAGGTCTCCTCCTCGATCGTGAAGCCCAGCTGCGAGGCGAAACGCACGGCACGCATCATGCGCAGGGGGTCGTCCGAGAAGGTGATGTCGGGGTCGCACGGCGTACGGATGATGCACTCCTCCAGGTCGTACATCCCGTCGAACGGGTCTACCAACTCGCCGAACGAATCGGCATCGAGCGACCACGCCATCGCATTGATCGTAAAGTCACGGCGGCGCTGGTCGTCTTCCAGCGTCCCGGCCTCGACCTGCGGCTTGCGCGAATCGTGCGTGTAAGACTCCTTGCGGGCGCCCACGAATTCGACCTCGATTCCCCCGGCACGGAGCATCGCCGTACCGAAAGTCTTGAAAACGGACACTTTGGTATGCAACTCGCGCCCCAACGCTTCGGCCAAGGCGATCCCGCTCCCCACGACGACGACGTCGATGTCGGTCGAAGGGCGGCGAAGGTAGTGGTCGCGCACGTAACCGCCGACGACAAAGGCCCGCACACCCTGCTCGCCGGCGATACGCGAAATTTTCCGGAATATGGGGTTCGACAGCGGCACGCGGCTATTTCACGTATTTCTCGATGACCTCTTTCCAGGCGAGATACCCCTCGCCCATCAGGTGCAGCCCGTCGTTCGTATAGCGTTTGTCGAGCATCCCCTTTTGGTCGACCAAGGCCGAATAGACGTCGATGTAGAGCACATTCTTGCGGCCTTCGCAAAGCGCTTCGATCAGTTTGTTGGCCTCGATGATCTCGGCACCCTTTTTCCAGTGATTCTTGGCTTTGGCCTTGGTATCCACGCCGTTCACGGGGAGAATGCTCTGTACGTAGATCTTCGTCCAGGGCGACTCCTCGGCGAAGCGGTCGAGTAATTTTCCGATGTTGGCGGCTACCTCCTCGGGCGACACACCGGCCGCCAGGTCGTTGGTGCCGATCATCAGGAACAGTTTCTTGGGATGGCCGTTGACGATCGGGTCGAGGCGGTCGAGCAGCCACCCTGAACGGTCGGCGCTGATACCGCGGTTCTTGATATGGCGGTTGTTGAACAACTCGGCCCACTCGCAGCCGTCGGTGATGCTGTTCCCGAGGAAAACGATGTCGTTACCCCGGATCGGCAACTGTTCGAAAAGACTGCGTTTCTGATAGTTGTATTCGTTTTGGGCGAACGATGCGACCGCGACGAACAAAGCCGCGGCAAGGAGGATGACTTTTTTCATATCCGGCTTCTATTTATTATTAATATTTGAGTTCACGTTTATAAAGCTGCACGGTGTTTTCCAGCCCGTAGTAGAGCGCATCGCAGATCAGCGCATGGCCGATCGACACCTCGTCCGTCCACGGGATGCGCCCGACGAAGAAGCGCAGGTTTTCCAGGCTGAGGTCATGCCCGGCGTTGAGCCCCAGCCCCTGGCGGCGCGCCTCTTCGGCAGCAGCCAGGTAGGGTGCCAGCGCAGCATCGGCACCCGCAGGGTACTCGCGCGCATAGGCTTCGGTATACAGCTCCACGCGGTCGGCGCCGCAAGCCTTCGCACCGGCGACCATCGCAGAGTCGGGATCGACGAAGACCGAAACACGGATACCCTTTTCGTGGAACCGCGCCGCGATCCCGGTCAGGAAATCCCGGTTGGCGAGCGTATCCCACCCGGCATTCGACGTAATGGCGTCATGCGCGTCGGGCACCAGGGTCACCTGGGCAGGGACGACCTCCAGTACGAGGTCGACGAAACTCGGAATGGGGTTGCCCTCGACGTTGAGTTCGGTGGTTAGCACACGCTTCAGGTCGCGGACGTCGTCGTAACGGATATGCCGGGCGTCGGGACGCGGATGCACCGTGATGCCGTCGGCGCCGAAACGCTCGATATCAAGGGCTGCGCGAACCACATCGGGCATGTTGCCGCCCCGCGAATTGCGCACCACGGCAATCTTATTGATGTTTACACTTAACTTTGTCATAAAATTCGCTATATTTGCACGTAATGACGGCACAAGCCGCTTGTATAAAGCCCCAGGCGGAGCACGAACCATGCCGTCCCGATGTTGAACCCGACCGCGCCGGCCGATCCGCACGGGGGCACGAACGGCTCCCGGATGTCGTCTTGACGTGGTAAAGTTACTTATTTTTTCGAAACTCCGCCGATGAAAATCATACTTTTTTCCCGCAGGCAGCTCTCCCACACCGCAGCCGAGATATGCCAATTGTTCGATGCACTCCGCCTTTTCGGGTTCGACTACGCCGTCAACGAGGAGTTCGCCCCCCTCGTCACCGAACTCACGGGCATGCAGATCCCGCCCGAAAAGGTCTACGGGCACTGCGTAGGCCGGCAGCCCACCGACAGCCTGATGGTCTGTTACGGCGGCGACGGCACGCTGCTCGAAGGCGTACACCGTCTCTGCGGCGCCCCGATCCCCGTCATGGGCATCAACGCCGGGCACCTCGGGTTCCTGACCAGCGCCCCGAGCGCCGGGCTGAACCTGATCTTCGAAGAGGTCGCTGCAGGGCACCTCACCACCGAACCCCGCTCGATGATCGAAGCCACGGGCGACTATGCCGAGCAGCCCGACACGGAGCTGGGGCTCAACGAATTCACCGTACAGCGCCACGGCGCCGGCATGATCTCGGTCGAAACCTACGTCGACGAGCAGATGGTGGCCACCTACCACGGCGACGGCGTGATCGTCTCGACCCCCACGGGGTCGACGGCCTACTCGCTCAGCGCCGGCGGCCCCGTCGTAGCCCCGACATGCGCCTGCCTGGTGATTTCCCCCCTGGCCCCGCACAACCTCACGATGCGCCCCGTGGTCATCCCCGACTCGGCCACGATCACGCTCCGCATCGACGCCCGGCGCTCCGACGCATTCGTCACCCTCGACAGCCGCGTATACGCCATCGGACAGGAGGCGGCATTCACGATAAAACGCGCCGAACAGAAGATTTTTTTGGCCGTACCGCACAATATATCATTTTATGACACGTTACGGAATAAAATGATGTGGGGCATCGACATCCGCAGTTGAAGCCCCTGTCTCAAATCGGTGTAAAGTTGTTCAGTAAAGTAGGTAGATTTTCATTTTAATTCCCTATATTTGTGCCCTAATATGAGCGAGCAGAATCGCATACCGCAACACGTCGCCATCATCATGGACGGCAACGGCCGCTGGGCCGAGCTGCGCGGCAAGGAGCGTTACGAAGGCCATGTTGCAGGTGTGGAACCTGTTCGGGCATCGTTGCGCGCAGCGGTACGCTGGGGAGTCAAGTACCTGACGCTCTATGCGTTCTCGACCGAAAACTGGGGGCGTCCCGCACAGGAAGTCGACGCGCTGATGGAGCTTTTCTGCAAGAGCGTGGTCAACGAGACCCCGGAACTGATCCGCCAGGGGGTGGAGATCCGGATGATCGGTGACCGCACACGATTTTCGGAGAAGGTGCAGCGCTACCTCTGCGAGGCCGAGCAACGGACGGCCGGGGGCAAGACGCTGACGCTGATCCTTGCGCTCAACTATTCGTCGCGCAGCGAGATCACGCGCGCCGTGCAGCGCATCGCCGCACGGGTCGCAGCCGGAGAGCTCGCCCCGGAGGAGATCTCCGAGGGGACGGTCAGCGCTTCGCTCGACACGGCGCCCTACCCGAACCCCGATCTGGTCGTCCGCACCAGCGGCGAATGCAGGTTGAGCAATTTCCTGCTCTGGCAGGCATCTTATGCCGAACTTTATTTTCCGGAGGTGCTGTGGCCCGATTTCACCGAAGAGGAGTTCGACCGGGCAATGGAGGAATACGCCCGCCGCGACCGACGTTTCGGGCTGGTTAAATAGATGAAGTAAAGATTAGATTAAAATAGATGAATTATTTCGGTAAGATATTCACGGCAGCCGTGACCTTCGTGTTATGCTGCACGAATATATTCGCCCAGGAACAGAATCCTGCAGACACCGCGGCCTCGTCGAAGCCCGCATTCCCGGAAAACGCCCCCATGATGCGGCAGGATGCCCCCCAGAAGCTCTACTACATCCGCGACATCAATATCCACGGTGTGCAGTACCTCAATTCCGACATTCTCAAATCCTCGGCCGGACTGATCGCAGGCGACTCGATCTACCTGCCCAGCAATTTCATCGCCAATGCCATTTCGCGCCTGTGGAGCCAGCGGTTCTTCTCCGACGTGAAGATCGGTGCCCAGATCGAAGGCGACAGCCTCGACCTGGAGGTTTTCCTCAAGGAGCGTCCCCGTGTCAACAACTGGGATTTCGAAGGCATCTCGAAGGGCAAGAAGAAAGACCTGCTGGAGAAGCTCAAACTCAAGCGGGGCAGCGAATTGTCGGATTATATCATCGACAAGAACAAAAAACTCATCAAGGCCTACTGGTCGGAAAAAGCCTTCCGCAATACGGAGGTGGACGTGCGCATCACCAACGACACGCTGCGCCCGCAGATGGTGAACGTCACGTTCCTCATCGACCGCAAGAACAAGGTCAAGATCGGCAAGATCAATTTCACGGGCAACGAACAGTTCAAGGACAAACGTCTGCGCCGTACCTTCAAGAAGACCCACCAGAAGAGCATCAACATTTTCCGCGGGGCGAAGCTCAACGAAAACGATTACGAAGAGGACAAAGACCTCCTGATCGACTTCTACAACTCGCGCGGTTACCGTAACGCCACGATCGTACGCGATTCGATCTATCCGATCAACGACAAGCGGCTGGGCATCGACCTCGAAGTCTCGGAAGGCAACAAATACTACATCCGCAACGTATCGTGGGTCGGCAACTCGGTCTACGAAACCAACGACCTGCAGCAGATGTTCGGCGTGAGCAAGGGCGACACCTACGACAAAAAGTCGATGCACAAACGACTGGGCATCGGCAAGGAAACCGACCCCGAGGCGATGTCCGTCTCGTCGCTCTACCAGAACAACGGCTACCTGATGTCGCAGATCGAACCCGCCGAGACGATCATCGGCCCGGACTCGATCGACATCGAGGTCAAGGTATTCGAGGGCAAGCAGTTCCAGATCAACGAGGTGGGCATCACGGGCAACCAGCGCGTCGACGACGAGGTCATCCGCCGCGAGCTGCGCACCTTCCCGGGCGAACTCTACGACCGCTCGCTGCTGATGCAGACCATCCGCACGCTCGGTTCGATGGGGCATTTCAACCCCGAAACGATCATGCCCGACATCAAACCGGTATCCGACCGGCTTGTCAACGTCAACTGGCCGCTCGAGGAGCAGGCATCCGACCAGTTCAACATCGTGGGCGGCTGGGGTTCCGGTACGTTCGTGGGTTCGGTCGGCATCACGCTCAACAACCTCTCGGTCAAAAATTTCTTCAAAAAAGGCGCATGGCGCCCCTACCCGATGGGACAGAACCAGCGTCTGTCGTTATCGGCCCAGACCAACGGTACCTATTACAAGGCCTTCGCCCTGAGTTTCACCGACCCGTGGCTCGGCGGCAAGAAGCCCAACTCGTTCACGATCTCGGCGCATTTCTCCGAGCAGAACAACGCCTACTACGTATGGCAGAAGAGTACGCAGTATTTCCGCACGTACGGCGTGGCAGCCGGTCTGGGTAAGCGTCTGAACTGGCCCGACCCCTACTTCACGCTCTACGGCGAGGCCAGCTACGAACGTTTCTCGCTCAAGAACTGGAACACGTTCGGCATGACCAACGGTGCGGCCAACCTGCTTTCGCTCAAACTCGTATTCGCCCGCAACTCGGTCGACCAGCCGATCTATCCGCGCCGCGGTTCGGAGTTCAGCGCTTCGGTGCAGTTCACGCCCCCCTACTCGCTCTGGGACGGCAAGGATTATAAGAAACTCGAACAACTGGCCAACAGCACGAACAGCACGACCGCCGACAAGGCCAACCAGGAGCGTTACCGCTGGGTAGAGTTCCACAAATGGCAGTTCAAGGCTCAGTGGTTCCAGGCGCTGACGAAAAACTCGAACCTGGTGCTGATGCTCAAGGCCGAGATGGGTTACCTGGGCAACTACAATAAACACAAGGTTTCGCCTTTCGAGCGTTTCGAGGTCGGCGGCGACGGTATGTCGGGGTATAATATATACGGTATCGACATCATCTCGATGCGCGGTTACGAAGACGGGGCACTCGACCCCACGAGCGACTATTCAGTCGGCTACAACAAATACACGGCCGAGTTGCGCTACCCGGTCATCCTGAAACCCTCGTCGCAGATCTATGTACTGGGCTTCCTCGAAGGCGGTAATGCGTTCGAATCGTGGAAGAAGTTCTCGCCCTTCAAGATCAAGCGTTCGGCCGGCTTCGGCGTCCGCCTCTACCTGCCGGTGGTGGGTATGCTGGGTATCGACTGGGGTTACGGATTCGACGCCCCGGCAGGTTCGACCAAGAAGAGCGGCAGCCAGTTCCACTTCGTACTGGGCCAGCAGTTCTAAACCGCGGCACGGCGGGGCGGCCAGCGGGAGGGCAACTCCCCAGCCGGCTTTCCGGGCAAACATACGGGAAGCGCAAATAAAGCGCAGTGTGGCAATAAATTTGAAAGAAAATAGTTATATTTATAGCACCGTTCCGGGAAACCGGCTGAATATTAACTTAAAACACAAAGGATTATGAAACGTCTGATTTTAATAGCGGCATTCGTTCTCTCGGCTGGCACACTGGCTGCCCAGAACTACATAATCGTAAACAGCGAAAAGGTCTTCAAGTCCATCGACGCCTACAACACTGCGCTTTCCACGCTGGACAAACTGGCCGAACAATATCAGGATATGGTAGACGCGAAGTTCGCCGAAGTGGAGACGCTCTACAACAATTACATGAACCAGAAAGCCTCGCTCACGGCCGCGACGCGCCAAACTCGGGAAAACGACATCCTGGCCAAAGAAAAAGCGGCACAGGAGTATCAGGAAACACTCTTCGGCAATGACGGCACCCTGATGAAAAAGCGTGTCGAAATGATCGAGCCGATCCAGAAAAAGGTATTCTCCGCGATCGAAGCCTATGCCAAGCAGGTAGGTGCCGACGTGGTGCTCGATTCGGCCAATAACCCGACACTGCTCTACTCGAACCCCAGCGTAGACCGTACGCAGCAGGTTATCGACGTCCTCAAAAAATAGGATCATCAAAACATTAACTGATAATTTATGAAAAAAGCAATCAAACTAACCCTTGCGGTTGTATTCGTGATGGGCGCCACATCGCTCTTCGCACAGAAATTCGGGCGCATCAACACCCAGGAAGTTATCTCGGTGATGCCGGAAATGAAGGAGATGCAGACCAACATCGAAGCTTACAGTAAGGATCTTCAGGAGAGCATGGAGAACATTGTCGTCGAATACAATAACAAGTACCAGGAGTTCAACAAGAATTTCTCGACCATGTCGGACGCCGTACGCCAGCTCAAAGAGAAGGAACTGAATGACCTCATCCAGCGCCGCAACGATTTCGAACAGGTTGCACAGCAGGATCTCCAGAAGCGTTACAACGAGTTGCTGGCCCCGATCATCGACAAGGCCAAGGCTGCTATCGACAAGGTCGCAAGCGCTGGCAGCTACCTGGCAGTCTTCGATACCTCGACGGGGTCACTGGCCTATTTCGATGAGGCCATGCTAACCGACCTCGCCCCGGCCGTGAAGAAGGAGCTGGGTATCACGGACGCCCCGGCAGCCGCGCCTGCCGCAGCCGCTGCTCCTGCTGCACCTGCTGCAAAATAAGGAGAGGCGAATAAACTCCAAAAATAAAGACTTGAAAAGTGCCGGAACCCCGGCACTTTTTTCATATCCAGACCGGACATCGCGACCGGGGAAATACGGAAAGGAGTTTAAATTGTTCATTTCGTTCGAATATCGAACATAATGAACTTAAATTACCATTTTATTGCTATATTTCGCCCGATTATAAAGGATGAAATGAACAGAAACCACACAGAAACTATGATCAACTCATTCACGCTGTCGCAACTCATCGAAATGTCCGGGGACAACCGCCAGGGCCTGATGAGGGAGTGCTTCACGGCCAGCAGCGACAACCGTATGGAAATTTTCCGGTTCCCGTGCCGCATCGACGCCTTCGTCATCGGCGTCGGCACGGAAGGGGAGACCAGCGTATCGCTCAACCTGCACGAATACCGGCTGAAGAAAAATTCGATCTTCATCTTCAGCCCGAAGAATATCCTCCAGGTCAAGTCGGAGGAGTATTTCAGGGCCGACGTAATCGTCGTTTCGCCCGATTTCCTGCGCCGCATCAACATCGACACAAAAAACCTGCTCCAGCTTTTCCTGCAATTCGCGGCCAACCCCTGCCTGACGCTCACGCACGAGGAAAGCCACTCGATACGCAGTTTCATCGCGCAGATCGAGCGTGAAACCCGGGGCAAGGAGACCCATTTCACGTACGACATCATCAACGGGCTGATCGCCGCGACGATCTACAAGGTCGGGGACGTCCTCTACAACTACCTCTCGGAGCATCCCGAAGTACAGAATCCGATACACAACCGGGCCGAGGAGTACTTCAAGCAGTTCACGCACCTGTTGGGCGAGCACTACCGCACCGAACGCAGCGTGGGATTCTATGCCCGCCAACTCTGCATCACACCCAAATACCTCACGACGCTCATCAAACGGATCAGCGGGCTGTCGGTTTCGGAGTGGATCGACAACTACGTGATCATCGAAGCCAAGACTCTGCTCAAATATTCCCACATGAGCATTCAGGAGATCGCCTACTACCTCAATTTCCCGAACCAATCGTTCTTCGGCAGCTACTTCAAACGCAATACGGGCATGTCGCCCTCGCAGTACAAGGCACAGAACTGACGGCACGGCATTGCCGCAGACAACAAAGCCTCCCCGGCCGCTTGGCCAGGGAGGCTTTATGCGTCGTGCCCCGGGGATAATCCTCCGACGGCAAAAAGGGAAGGGGCGGGAATCAGAAGGGGTACCCCACGCCGAAATTGAGCGCCGTATTTTTCCAGCGCAGGTTGTGTATCCACTTTTCGCCGGAGGGATTGTTCGGATTATGGAGCTGCACGCCCCAGTCGAGGCGGAGCACCGCGAACTTGATGTCCAGCCGCAGGCCGATGCCCGTATTGAACCCCAACTGCTTGTAAAACTTGTCGAAATGAAAGACCGCATCATCGGAGTAGTCGGAATTCTGCCGGATATACCAGATGTTACCCAGGTCGAAGAAGGTCGCGCCATGCACCATGCCCCATATCGGGAAACGCAGTTCGAGGTTGGCCTCCAGCTTCACATCGCCCGTCTGTATGGGGAAGGAACTGTGGGGGTCGGGCACCGAACCCTGTCCCAGCGTACGGGGCGCCCAGCCGCGCATACCGTTGCTGCCGCCGCAATAGAACTGGCGGTCGAACGGGACGGAGGTCGAATTGCCGTAAGCCATCGCCACGCCGCCATAGATGCGGCCGACGAGCGCCGTGGCTCCCCCCAGCATGATCTTGCGGCTGATGCTCAGGTCGGTACGGAAATACTGCGAGTATTCGATCCCGAAGATCTTGGCCGGGCTTCCGTCTTTGGGACGCGCATAGAACAAGCGGTCTACGGCGTCGATCAGGTTGCCCGCCGTCTCGAAATTGAACCGGATATTGGTCGCATTGCCCCCGAGGTTCTTACGCTGGTTGTTATACGAATAGCCGAACGTCAGCCCGCCGATGAACTGCGTGCGGAAACTCTCGAGCAGGTACTTGTTGGGTGTGAGCTCCTGCTGCCCCGCGGAATCGGTCTTGTTTATCATCAGGAACGATTCGTCGAGGTTGTTAACATCGACCACGTTGATGTCGATGGGCCGCAGCGAGAACGTCGAGTAACGGTTGTTCGTCCACTGGTAGGTGATGCCCGCACTGGATAGCGTGCGCCGGTAATAGGGGCGATCCTGGAAATTGACCGACAGCTCGACCTTGGTCTTGGGCTGGTTGACCGAACGGAACCGCCGCGTGCGCCAGGGCATCAGGAAACGCGGGAAAGTCAACCCGGTCGTGATGCCGAACTCCGTGGCCCGCTTCTTCCTGGCATCGGGCGCCTTCATAAACTCATAGCCGGCCGTGAACGAAACGTCGAACGCCTCGGCACCCCGGAAGATATTACGGTTCTGGTAGCCGACGGTGGCTTTCAGTCCGTAGAAGCTCGACGTGGTGCTTCCTTCCAGATCGACCTTGAAACTCTGTTTCAGGGTCGGGGTACAGAGGATATTGCATTTCAGGTACCCTTCCCGCGTATAGCGGGTCTGCGTGGAATCGGCCGACGCCCCGATAAAGGAGACGTAGTTGGTGACCTCGGCACTCTGGGGCTGCTCCACGAATTCGATCTTGGCGCTCTTGAAATATCCGAGCGACATCAGGTCGGTATAGGCACGGTTCACCTGCGCCGAATTGTAGACATAGTTCGGGTAGAGCGGTACCGCCTGCCGCAGGATCGCGGGTCGCAGGTTGGGGCGTTTCTCATAGACGATATTCAGGCCGCGGTAATAGAGCGTGTCGAGCCGTTGCAGGAACGTCGAATCGGTTCGGGCTACCGTAGGGTCGTAATTGGGGAAGACGTTGATCTGGTCGATACGGTAGACCATGTTGTTGTCCATGACCGGAAGGCCGCGCTCGTTATATCCCGTAAGGTTCTGCTTGACGACCAGTTCGAGCCCGACCTTATGGCCGCCGCCCAGCGTATCGGCCACATACTCGATATTGTTGACCGTAAAGTTGTAATAACCCCGCTCCTTGAGGTAGGCCGCAATACGCTCGCGCTCGCGGTCGAGTACCGTGATGTCGAAGATGCCGCCCTTGCGGAGCAGCGTATTGGCGGTATCGGGCAGGATGATCTGTTCGAGGAACTTGTCCTGGAACTCATAGGACACGGAGTCGATCCGGTAAGGCTCGCCCTGCCGGGTTCGGTAAGTGACCCTGGCGCGTTTGCGCCGCGAGGTGGTGTCCACCTCGAAGGTCACCTGTGATGCGCGGAAGCCCTTCGAATCCATAAAGATCTTCAGGTTCTGGGCACTCCGATCCGTCAGGCCCATGTCCAACAACACGGGCTCCTGCCCGATCCTGCGCTTCCAGTTGTTCCACCAGTTCTGCTTGCCGGGGTTGGCCTGCTCGTAGAGCCAGACATAGAAATTGGTACCCAGAAAGCGTTTGTTCGGGGTCTGACGCACATATTTCTCGAAATCGGCCGCAGTGATGCGCTCCTTGCGGGGCGTCGACTTGTCGGCGTCGATCTTCACCTTCTGCAGCAGGTACTGGCCTTCGGGGATTTTGCGTGTGACGCTGCATGCCGAGCAGATCAGGCCCAGCATGGCGGCAACGAATATACGACAGGCCCCCCGCACCCCAGCGTCAGTTGTTAAAGAACCCTTTTTCCTTCAACAGCGCGAAATAGGAGTTCGAAATCGCGAGGTTGTCCTTGCGAACGTAGCGGCGCTGCGTGAAGACCTGCGCCAGGTTGGGCAGGCCGTTCTCCTCGAGGAGGCGTTTGGTGAGCTCCGACTCTTCGCGCTCGGCCCACAACTCGTCGATCTCGGCAGCCGTATAGTCGGTATATTTCTCATAGTGCACCACGCCTTCGAGCGGCAGGCGGTCGGTCGGTTCGGGCGACTCGTCGGGATACCCCACCACGACGGTCGTCAGCGGAATGACGCCCTTGGGCAGTTCGAGGATGTCGGCGATCTCGCCGGCAGTATAGATCGTCGTTCCGAGATAGCAAATGCCCAGCCCCTTCAGTTCGGCCTCGACGCACAGGTTCTGGGCGGCGAGCAGGGCATCGGTCGCGGCATTGAGGAACCACGCGAAATTGTCATAGGCCGGATCGGCATCGCGCTGCCGGCACCACATCGAGAACCGGTGCACATCGGCGCAGACCGTCACCACGCACGGGGCCTGCGTTACCATCGGCTGGTTGAAGTGGCACGGGGCGAGCCTCCCGCGCAAAGCGGCATCGCGGGTCACGACCAGTGAATAGAGCTGCATGTTACCGCATGTCGAAGCACGCGATGCCGCTTCGAGTATCTCGTGCAGCACATCCTCGGGAATAGGGGTGGAACGGAACTTACGTATCGAACGATGCTTGAAAAGCACACTTTTCATGGGAATTGTATTTATAGGTTTTCTGTAAAAACAATACGGGCGCCTGCCGGTACCGGCGAATACGCATATTTTCCACAAAAGTAGTAAAACTTTTAGAAGTTTTATTATTTTTGCGATGATATAACCACTATCGGAAGTGCTGGTAAAATTCGTCAAATACGAGGGGGCAGGCAACGATTTCATCCTGATCGACGACCGCGGAGAGGTATTCCGGCCGGGTGCCAGGCATATCGCCGCCCTGTGCGATCGTCATTTCGGCATCGGTGCCGACGGGCTGATGACCCTGCGCCGCAGCGCCGAGCTGGACTGCTCGATGCGTTACTACAACGCCGACGGGTCGGCAGGGGAGATGTGCGGCAACGGAGCCCGCTGCTTCGCGCTCTTCGCCGAACATCTGGGCATCGGCGGGGAAACCAAATTTTTCGACGCGACGGACGGCGTGCATACGGCACACATCCGGCGTGCGCAGGGCCCCGCGGGCGAAATCGAGTTGGGCATGATAAATGTATCGGAAATCCGCAGCGGCGACGGCTGGTGGTTCCTCAATACGGGGGTTCCCCACTACGTGGAAATGGTGCATGATGTCGACGGCATCGACGTAAACGGGCGCGGCAGGGGTATCCGTTACGATACGGGGCGGTTCCCGCAGGGTACGAACGTCAATTTCGTCGAGGTCACGGGCAACGGAGCGATCCGTATGCGCACCTATGAACGGGGCGTCGAGCACGAGACGCTGGCCTGCGGCACGGGTGCCACGGCTGCGGCGATCATAACCAACTATGCTTTGCAGCACGGAACGACAAAATACCGGATACAGGTTCCCGGCGGAGAGCTGATCGTGGGCTTCACGCACGAGGCCGGGACACAGAATTATACGAATATCAGGCTCACGGGCCCTGCCCGCAGGGTTTTCAGCGGGGTATTCGAAACCGACAATTTCTAAAACCAATCCTCTCCCACCCATGAAAACACCCAAGGGAATCCGCGAACACGACGCGGACGAACTTCGAAAGGCAAAACGCCTCGATCCGATACGCAAGAGCGGCAAAGAGCGGCACTCGCTCTACCGTTCGATCGACGAAGAGGACGACGAGGATCTCCTCGGCACGACGCGGCGCGAATCCGTACTCGACTACCTCGACGAAGGGGATGACGAGGAGGAATAATTCCCGGAACATGACCGAAAAATTTATAATGGCAGGGTCTACGGCCCTGCATGTCTGCGATTCGCAGGTCGGTGACAAGTGTGTCGTGCTGCTGCACGGCTATCTCGAATCGGCATTGGTATGGGAGGATTTCGTCCCCTACCTATATAAAGAGGTACGCGTAGTGACGCTCGACCTGCCGGGTCACGGCATTTCGGTCGTCACAGGCGAAGTGCATACGATGGATTTCCTGGCCGACACGGTAGCCGACGCCCTCACGGCTCTGGGCATCGGGCGCTGTACGCTCGTAGGGCACTCCATGGGAGGCTACGTGGCACTGGCATTCTGCGAACGTCATCCCGGGATGCTCGACGGGCTCGTCCTGCTCAGTTCCACCCCCAACCCCGATACTCCCGAAAAGGCCGAAAACCGCCGCAGGGAGATCGCCCTCGTAAAGGCAGGCAAGAAGGACATGCTCGCCCGGGTAGCTCCGGCAGCAGGCTTTGCCGAGGAGAACCGCACGCGGATGCAAGCGTATATCGAAGACCTGACCGAGCAGGTTTTCCTTACCGAAGACGAAGGGATCGTCGCACTGCTGGGAGGCATGGTCACCCGCAAAGACCAGAACGCGATGTTGCGCTCGTCGGATGTTCCGCAACTGTTCATCCTCGGAAAAAAAGATGGCTACATCCCGCCCGAGGCCGCCGAAAAGATGGTTGTCGAGCATCCCCAGGCCGGGGTCGTGTGGCTCGAACACTCGGGACACATGGGCTTCCTCGAAGAGCCGGAAACCACGGCCCGGGCGATCCTCGATTTCGTAAAGTCGGAAAAATAACAGACTCCCGATTTTCCGCGAACGACACGGCACGCCCGATCTCCGCCCGGATCCATGCGGACACAAAGCATGCGATGGAAAACGCCTGTCTGGCATCCGCTGCCCGCAATGACGCCGGGCTGCGGAGGGGAGCACGCTGGCCCAGCTGCGCGGCTCGCAGCTGGGCGAACTCGTAACGTTCACCGCGGCGCAATTCTCGCAGAAACAGGAGCAGGAAGCCGGATAAATACGGATTTCAATTCTCCGTAAAACACGGTTTCAGCCCCTATGCGACGGGCAATTCGCTGAACAAACTGACAGGACTTCCGAAGGGCGTCAAGGCATCGACCATACAGAAGATGTTTTCATCGCACCCCGACAGCGAGAAGCGCGCCGCCCGGATGAAAGAGAAAGCCGCCAACGCACACGTGGCTGCGCAACAACAGCAGAAGTTACACCGAATAATACGGGCTCCCGGGACAGGGTCGCACAGGGAGAGTCCGCACAGTTCCCCCCCCCAATGCGGCCAATAACCTATCTGCCGCACAATTACGCAAAAGCCGGGGAAATCCCCGGCTTTTGCCGTTCATCCTTTCGGCGAAACCGCAGGCCGGACATCTTTGAAAGACAGCCCCCGGTAAACCCGGTGCTATTTCAACGGCTGGCAATGCGGGCAATAGTAAACCGCCCCGCCCAGATAGGCTTCCTTGACGACCACACCTCGGCATACAGGGCACGGATCCGTATATGTATTTTTCGAGAGCACAACCTTGTACCCGCCGGGATTGCCGAAAAGATCCTTTTCCGTATCCCGGCCACCTGCTGCCGCCATTTCCGCCAGCGTAGATTTCACTGCGCCGAACAACGCGTCCAACCCACGCCCGCCCAACGCAGCCATCTTCCGTTTAGGGTGGATCCGAGCATTGAAAAGAATATCCTGCAGGACGCCGTTTCCCAAGCCGGGAATCCGTTGTTCCGTGGCGAAGAACCCTTTGGCGGAAAGATTAGGCTTGGCTCCGGCCACCAAACGGTCGAAATAAGCGGAATCAAACCGGTCGTCGAGCGGGGAAGGCTTCGACAAGGCACCAAGGTAGTAGGGATTGTCCAGTTTACCCCGGAAAGCATTGATCCCGCCATACATGGCCACCGTGAAGACCAGGAAACTGTCATCATCGAATGTTATCAGCAACTGGTATTTGGGCGGGATGTCCGCACCGGCCGGACAGTAACGCATGTGCACCCCGTCCGAAAGCGCAACATGCACCTTGTCTTCCAACAGCAAGTCGGCAAATGCACCGTAGCCTGCGGCAGACAGGACTTTCTTTCCTGCGAGCAACTCCTTGTATGCAGCCGGGTCACCGGTATACCATGTAAATTTATGCGGGTGGGTAGCGTTGAAAACATCGGTAACCGTCCGGCCGGCCAATACATCGGCCGCCTGCTTCGCCAAGGTGCGGGACTCGGGTATCTCTATCATAGTCTGTGCTTTGGAGTAAAGATAGTAAAAAGATTCCAAGCACCAAGCCTATTCGGGGCAAGCCACCGATTTACAAGATTCTTTATCTCATCTCCGAAGCCCCCGTTTTTTCCGTCAGCCGGTTCCGTTGCCGGCCAGCCATACCAGGAAGGGCGGGCAGCAGAAGCCCAAGCGCCCGGAAGATCCGAAAAAGACACCACGGTCAAACGGGGGCTCCTTCGCAATGGGAGGGCTGTGCCAGGCATCCCAACAGAACACCCCGCGCCACACGGAAGAATAAGGCACAGGAAGGCATAGGGAAAGGGACAAGCCTGGGCGCAAGGCTGCGAATTACCTCACGCGGAAAAGGGCATAAAAAAAGGTCAGACCTTACGATCTGACCTTGAAGAGGCGGCTACCTACTCTCCCACGGGAAAACCGCAGTACCATCGGCGTTAGTGAGCTTAACTTCTCTGTTCGGAATGGGAAGAGGT
>ERZ1026960.60-NODE-60-length-65523-cov-11.539088_pt1 | contig 65523 bp, 55 predicted proteins | sample MGYA00519458_ERZ1026960 | MGnify/ENA primary metagenome ERZ1026960 (study PRJEB26926, sample SAMN06164516) | human gut metagenome | biome: ENVO:00009003; feature: ENVO:2100002; material: ENVO:00002003 | host: Homo sapiens | place: USA | collected 2012 ...
CTCTCTCCGTCGTCGGCAGCGTCAGATGTGTATAAGAGACAGATATCAAATACATCCGGCTGAAAGAGGCCGGAGATTTGCCGCACGAATACCCCTATACGGTGCCCGCGCTGGCGGGGTTCAGCGGGTTGCGGTTCCGCCACCCGGTGACGTTCATCGTGGGCGAGAACGGCATGGGCAAATCGACGCTGCTGGAAGCCATCGCCGTAAAAGCGGGATTCAATGCCGAGGGCGGGTCGAAGAACTTTCGGTTCGCAACGCGCGAGACCCATTCCCCGCTATACGGGAACTTCGTGCTCGGACGCGGGTTGCAGCCGCGCGACGGCTATTTCCTGCGTGCCGAGAGTTTCTACAACGTCGCCACCGAAATCGACCAGATAGCCGACGGCATACACCGCTATTACGGCGACAAGTCGCTCCACAGGCAATCGCACGGCGAAAGTTTCCTGAGCCTGCTCGAACACAGGCTCCGCGGAAACGGGCTCTATATCTTCGACGAGCCCGAGGCCGCCCTCTCGCCGTCGCGGCAGATGTATATGCTGTGCCGGATAAAACAACTCGTGGAAAGCGGATCGCAGTTCATCGTCAGCACCCACTCGCCTATCGTCATGGCCTACCCCGGCGCCGACATCTACGAGATCGCGGACAACGGACTGCAACTCACCGAACTGGAGCAGACACCGCATTACCTGCTGATGAAACGCTTTTGCCTCGACCACGAAGGGATGCTCCGGCAGTTGGGCTTCGACATCCGGAAACCTTGAAGCGCGGGTCGCGCCACAGGCAGAATGCCCGGAGATCGGCACAACAGCACAGGCATTTCGCACGGATGCCGCACAGGATTTCTTGCACGAGTATCTTGCACGGATATTACCCTACGAATTCGACGGCACGGACATCACGACAGGCGCATCGGCGCATGAAAAATCCCGGCTCCGCGTTTCGGAGCCGGGATTCCTGTAAGCGCAGGGCGGCAGCGCCGCTCCCGCAGGGGATTATTCTTCGCCTTTGGCTTCTTTGAGCAGGGTGTTGTACTTGTTGTACTTGTCCATCATGCCCTCCTCGTCGCGCAGGCGGAAGCAGATCGACTTGAGGAAGTCGAGCGTATTGACGTCGTCCTTTTTCAGCTCGTATGCCTTTTCGAACCAGGGCACGGCATCCATATAGACGGCATTCACCTCCTTCAGGTCGGTATCGTAGGCAGTCTGGCTGCTATACTGCTTCTCGTTCATCACCTTGTTCATCTCGTCGGCCTTGATCGTGTAGAACACGCCCAGGTAATAGTTGCCTTCGAACAGGTCGGGCTTCAGCTCAACGACCTTCTTGAACGATGCGATGCTCTCGTCGTAGTTTTTCAGCGCATAGAAGATACGGCCGCGGCCGAACCAGAGGTCTACGTTCTCGGGGTTGTCGGCAATGGCCGAGTCGATCAGCGTTACCAGGTCGGCAGGGTCGCCCACGCCCTCTTCGGAGGTGTAGAGCTGCATCAGGCCGTCGAGGATACGCTCGTTCTTCGGGAATTTCCCTATACCCGTGATCAGGGCGTCCTTGGCCAGCATGACATTGTCCTGGCTGACGTTCTTCAGGCCGTAGTAGCAGTGGAAGAGGTAGTAGTAGATGTTACCCTCCTCGTCGGTATACCCCAGGTCGATCGCTTTCTTGAGGTACTCGGCACCCTGTCCGAACGACGAGGGGTGCGCCGAACCGTCCACCGTGCGCAGGTAACCGGCATAGTAAAGCAGCGCGGGGTCTGCGGCTACGCCGTAAGCGGGGCTCGACTGCGCCTGGAAAGCCGTGGCATAGGCGTCGGCGGCTGCAACGTACTCGCCCGTGTCGATGCCCGTATTACCGACCTGCGAACAGAAATCGCTGATCTGCTGCAACCCGTCCTTCGCCTTCGCAGCGCTCTTGGGGTCGATCTCGTAAGCCTTGTTGTAAGCCTCGATGGCCATGGCAGGGGCCTCTTTCAGCACCCAGTCGGTCTGCGTCCAGGTAACTACCTTGCCGTCCTTGATATAGGCGATGAAATAGGGGTATTCCCACGCTTCGTAGGGAACGTTGAGAAGCGTCACCTGCTTGGTGGCCGAAGGTTCGCCCACGGCCAGCTTCAGCATCGCGGCGTCCATGTTGACGAAGAGGCTCTTGGTCGGTTCCACGGCAGCCTCGTACAATGCTTTGCCACGGTTGATCCACGTGGAGGCCTTCGCGTTCTTCTTCGCGTCGGCGATGTCGGCGTCGCTCTTCTCGATCTTGGAGAGGAGCCCGCTCTTGTTGACTTTCTGCGCCTGAACAGCGGGGATTGCCATGAGCAGGGCAGCGAAAGCCGTCAAAAATGTTTTCTTCATAACAAATTTAATTTAAAGTTTTTCAAATTAATTTCATCTATTCCTCCGCCGGCTGTCCTGCATCGGGTGTTGCGTCCCCGGCACCGGTAGCCTCTGCGGACTGTACTTCTTCTTCATCGCCGGCAGCAGGCACGGCCATCACCGAGGCAATGGCATCGCCGTCACGCAGGTTGATGATACGCACGCCCTGCGTAGCACGACCCGCCAGGCGGATCTGCGACACGGCCGTACGTATGGTAAGTCCCGAACGGTTGATAATCATCAGGTCGTTGTCGTCCGTAACGGCCTGTATGGAGATAAGTTTGCCGGTTTTCTCCGTCACGTTGATCGTCTTCACACCCTTACCGCCGCGGTTGGTGATGCGGTACTCGTCGAGGTCGGTACGCTTGCCGTAACCGTTTTCGCTCAGCACCAGTACGTCCTGCGTCGAATCGGGTTCCACACAGATCATGCCGATCACCTCGTCGGACTCCTCGATCGAGATGCCGCGCACACCGGCGCCGACACGCCCGATCGGGCGCACCGTCGACTCGTTGAAGCGGATGGCCTTGCCTTCGCGGGCCGCAATCATCACTTCGGCGTTGCCGCTGGTGAGCTTGGCCTCGATCAGCTGGTCGCCCTCGCGGATGACGATGGCGTTCACACCGTTCTGGCGCGGGCGCGAGTAGGCTTCGAGCTTCGTCTTCTTGATCGTACCGTCCTTGGTACACATGATGATGAAGTTGTTGTTCACATACTCGGCGTCGTTCAGGCGCTTGACGTTGATATAGGCGCGAACCTTGTCGTCGGGTTCGATCTGGATGACGTTCTGGATGGCGCGTCCCTTCGAGGAGCGTGCGCCTTCGGGGATCTCGTAGACCTTGAGCCAGTAGCAGCGCCCCTTCTCGGTGAAGAAGAGCATCGTATTGTGCATCGAAGCCACGTAGATGTGCTCGATGAAGTCCTCGTCGCGCGTAGCACTGCCCTTGGCGCCGACGCCGCCGCGGTTCTGCGTGCGGTATTCGGCCAGCGGGGTGCGCTTGATGTAGCCCATGTGCGAGATGGTGATGACCATGTCGTCGTCGGCATAGAAATCCTCGGGGTTAAACTCCTCGGAGGCATAGACGATCTCCGAACGGCGCTCGTCGCCGTATTTTTCCTTGATTTCGAGCAACTCATCCTTGATGATCTGCATTTGCAGGCCGACGTCGGCGAGCACCTCCTTGAGGTGGGCGATGGTTTTGGTCAGCTCGTCGCGCTCGGCGGTGAGCTTGCCGTATTCGAGCCCCGTCAGGGCGCGCAGGCGCATCTCGATGATGGCCGAAGCCTGGAGGTCGCTCAGCTCGAAACGCTCGATCATGGCCTGCTTGGCCAGGTCGGGGGTCTGCGACGAACGGATGATGTGCACGATCTCGTCGATGTTGTCCTGCGCGATCAGGAGGCCCAGCACGATGTGCAGCCGCTCCTCGGCCTTGCGCAGGTCGAAGCGCGCACGGCGCACCACCACGTCGTGGCGGTGGTTGACGAAGTGCTTGACCAGGTCGCGCATCGGCAGCAGCTGCGGACGGCCGTTCACCAGCGCGATGTTGTTCACCGCGAACGAAGTCTGGAGCGGAGAGTTCTTGAAAAGCGTATTGAGCACGACGCTCGCCACGGCGTCGTGTTTGAGGATGATGATGATGCGCAGGCCGTTGCGGTCGGACTCGTCGTTGATGTAGGAGATGCCGTCGATCTTCTTTTCGTTGATCATGTCGGCGATCTTCTTGATCATCTCGGCCTTGTTGATCATGTAGGGAATTTCGGTGATGACGATGCACTCGCGGCCGCTGGGGGTATGCTCGATGTCGGTCTTGGCACGCATCATGACGCGGCCGCGGCCCGTAAGCATGGCCTCCCGAACACCCTCGTAGCCGTAGATGATACCGCCCGTGGGGAAATCGGGGCCCTTGATATACTGGAGCATCTCCTCGCCCGTGATTTCGGGGTTGTCGATATAGGCGCAGCAGGCGTCGACCACTTCGCAGAGGTTATGCGGGGCCATGTTGGTGGCCATACCTACGGCGATACCGCTGGCGCCGTTGACGATCAGCAGCGGGATCTTGGTGGGCAGCACCGTGGGTTCGGGGATCGTATCGTCGAAGTTGAGCGTCCAGTCGACGGTCTCCTTGTCGATGTCGGCCATCACCTCGTCGGTGATCTTCTTCATGCGGGCCTCGGTGTAACGCATGGCGGCCGGCGAGTCGCCGTCCATCGAACCGAAGTTACCCTGGCCGTCGACCAGCGGGTAGCGCATCGACCACTCCTGTGCCAGACGCACCATCGCGTCGTAGACCGACAAGTCGCCGTGGGGGTGGAACTTACCGAGCACGTCGCCGACGATACGCGCCGACTTACGGGTCGGTTTGTCGGAGTAGAGGTTGAGCTCCGCGCTCATATCGTAGAGGATACGGCGGTGCACGGGCTTCATGCCGTCGCGCACGTCGGGAAGCGCACGCGACACGATGACCGACATCGAATAGTCGATGTACGCCGACTTCATCTGCTCTTCGATATTGATAGGAATGATACGTCCTGTCAAACCTGCATTCTTTTCTTCTTCAGTTAGCATCTTATCTCTTTAAAATTACAGTCTTTTAACGAACAAAAATACGATTTATTTCCGATCTGAGCAACTTTAAGCCCATAAATATCGCATCCGGGCGGAAGATTTCCGGGACAACGCCCCGTTTTTGCCCCTTTTCCGGCGATCTGACGGCCTCAAAAAAAATTCCCGGCAGACTGACGGCATCCGCTTGCGCGTTCCGGATCGTTTCACTACCTTTGCGGCCTCTATTTCCCGAACATGGCACAGATAAACACACCCAAGGAAGTACTCGCGCTGGCTCAGAAGTCGGCAACGGGCAAAATGCAACTCCCGGCGGGCAAGACCCTCCTGCTGGCATTCCTGGCCGGCGCATACATCGCCATGGGCGGACTCTTCTCGCTGATGGCGGGGTTCGGGTTCCCCGGGGCGGCCGAAGCGCCCGGGTTGCAGCGCCTGCTCTCGGGGCTGGTATTCCCGCTGGGGCTTATCCTGGTGGTATTCGCCGGGGCGGAGCTCTTCACGGGCAACAACGCCGTGCTCGTACCCGGGGCGCTGGGCCGCAGGTACGGATGGGGCAAGGTACTGCGCAACTGGGGGCTGGTATACGCGGGGAATTTCATCGGGGCGGCCTTCTTCGCCTATTTCCTGGTGGTGCTGCCCGGCGTACTCTCGTCGGAGCTGTGGCGCGAAGCGGCCTGCAACGTGGCGCAGGCCAAGGTTTCGATGCCGTGGCTGACGGTATTCCTGCGCGGCGTGGGCGCCAACTGGCTGGTATGCCTCGCGGTATGGCTCGGGCTGAGTACCGACGACGCGGCAGGCCGTATGATGGGGTTGTTTTTCCCGGTCATGTGCTTCGTGGTGATCGGTTACGAGCACTGCATCGCCAACATGTTCTTCATCCCGCTGGGGATGATGCTGGGCGCCCCGGTGACGGCGGCGGACATGGTCGCCGCAAACCTGGTTCCCGCCACGCTCGGGAACATCGCGGGCGGCGGCATCTTCGTCGGCGGGCTCTACTGGTACCTCAACCGGAAATAGGGGTCAATCCGCCAGCCGGAGCCACAACCGCCCGTGGCGGAAATCGAAGACCACCCGGAATGCGGAGAAGAATTTTACGCCGAGGAAACCGTCGCCGGGGAGTTTCATCGGTTTGTCGAGCACCACGACAGGCAGCCCGCAGAAGGGGTAGCGCCCCATGAAAGTGGCTACGGCGGGCATCAGCACCCGCAGGGTCATCCCGCCCGGCGTCCGGCCTTCCACCAGATCGACAGGGGCACGCGACACGAATTTCCCGACCGCAGGCTTGAATGCGAAGAGTGCCAGCAGGTTGGCATTGCCCAGATCGACGACCAGCCGCATCGGCATCGCACGGCTGCGTCCCCGGACATCGGACAAGCGCACCGTATCCGCAACCCAAAACATCCCCGATTGCCCGTCGGCCACCAGTTCGTAGGCCTCCCACCCGTCGCCGGGTTGCGGCAGGCTCCCGGATGAGAGCGGACGGAAAATGCCGCGGCGGACATCGAGCTCGAAAATACCGGGCGCAGCCACGCTGTCGGTCGTGAAGGTATGGAGCGGGTAGAGCAGGTCGCAGGGCTTGCGTCGCCGCAGATCGACGACATAGCTCTCGCACAAACTGCGCGTATCCCCCACCCTGACCCCCGGTGCCAGTTTATAGCGGGCCGAATAGTCCGTGCCGCCGGCCATGCGGAAACGCACGGGGCGTTCGAGTTCGACGGGTTCGAAAAGCCCGGGGTGCGACCAGACCAGCGCGCTGTCGATCAGCGGAAAATAGACGCCCGATTCGAGAAACACCCGCACCGGTATGGAATCCCCTACGAAAGACGCCGCATAGAGCAGATCGCGCTCGGAGGTAAGCTCCCAAGCCGTGCCGGAAGGCAGCTGCCCGCCCGTCGGCGACGGGTCTTTCGGCGCCGCAGCCAGCGTCGCCGCGGGGATGGCGACGGACAACAGCAGCATGATCGGCCGGCGGAACATGGTCAGCGGAAGTCGATGAATTCGTACCCGGCGTAGTTATCCTTCGCAAAGGCCTTGAGCGGCGTTTCGAGGGGCTTGATGCCCAGCACCGAAACCTGCACCTGCTCGCCGTCGTAATCGTAGCGGAGCGACACGGGACGCATCGCGGCGGTATCGACCGTAAGGACGATATTGCCCGCCGAGGAGGTATTCCCGGGCGCAGGGGTCAGACGCACCACGGCATGCCCCTCCTGCTCGCCGACGAGCGAGGCCGCATATTCGCTGCCGAGGAAATCGAAGGCATGGACGGGGTTATTGAGGATATTGCGGCTGTCGGTGTCGACCACGTCGATCGTCACCTCGCGGCGGCGGTTGTCCACCTCGTAGCGCACGGCTCCGTCGCAGTAGACCTCGGCATCGCCCAGCACGAGGTAATAACCTTCCCCCTCGACGGCATAGCGCCCGCGCGTGACGTATTCGTCCGAGCGCACTTCGAACGACACCCCGTAGGCACCCAGTGTCCGGAAGCCGTCGCTGACCCCGGCAAGTATCCCGGCGGCACGATCGGCGGTCGGAGGCAACGGGCTGGCCCCCTGCGTCGCACCGGCGGCAGCGGCCGAAGCCGCGGAACCGGAGGAGAAACCCGCCGCGGAACCGGAGGTGGAAGCGGCGTAAATAACGGGCGACCCATGGAAGCCAAAGAGCGCATGGAAGCCCGGGGCGGGATCAGCCTGAAAACCGGAGGCCGAGGCGTCGCGGCAGGCAAAGGCAGAGGCAGAGGCGGGAACCGCCGGGAAATCAGAGGCGGCCGCAAATCCGCAAGCAGCCGGCACATCCGCGGCAACGGGGACTGCGGCGACGGGGAGTGCGGCGACGCATTGCATCGCGGAAAGCAGCAACAGGAGGGACAGGAATCGTTTCATGGCAGCATCAGAATAGGCCCAGCTCCTGCAACTTGGCTTCGAGCGAGGGCATGTCATGGAAAAGGATGTCGCGCGGCTTGGCTCCCTGCTGACGGCCGACGATGCCGGCACGTTCGAGCTGCATCATGATGCGCCCGGCACGGTTGAAGCCCACCTCGTAGTTGCGCTGGATCATCGAGGTCGAGATATTGCCGCCCGAAACGGCGTCGCGGGCGATCTCGGCGAAGAGCGAATCGTATTTCACGGGGGCGGAGTCCTCGCTGCCCATACTCCCCGAAGAATCGCCCGTATCGGGCGTATAGTCGGGCAGCGAATAGGCCGAGGTATAGCCCTGCTGCTTCGATATATACTCGACGATGCGTTCGACCTCCTTGGTTTCGACCAGCGCGCACTGGATACGCGTCAGTTCCCCGTCCTTCGAGAAGAGCATGTCGCCGCGGCCGATAAGCTGGTTGGCCCCCGGCTGGTCGATGATCGTACGCGAGTCGATCATCTGCATCACGCGGAAGGCGATACGCGCGGGGAAATTGGCCTTGATACCGCCCGTGATGACCTTCACGTCGGGGCGCTGCGTGGCGATGATCAGGTGGATGCCGACGGCACGCGCCTTCTGCGCGAGGCGCATGACGGGCCCCTCGACCTCGCGGGCGGTCATGATCAGGTCGGCGAACTCGTCGACCACCACGACGATATAGGGCAGGTAGCGGTGCCCGTTGAGCGGGCTGAGCCGCCGGGCGGTGAATTTCTCGTTGTACTCGGCGATGTTGCGCGCCCCGGCTTTCTTGCAGAGTTCCAGGCGGCTGTCCATCTCCGTGCAGAGCGAATTGAGCGTGTAGACCGCCTTCTTGGGGTCGGTGATGATGGCATCGTCCTCGGACTCCATCTTGGCGAGGAAGTGGCGCTCGATCTTGGCATAGAGCGAGAACTCGACCATCTTGGGGTCGATCATCACGAACTTGAGCTGCGCGGGGTGCTTGCGGTAGAGCAGCGAGGTGATGATGGCGTTCAGCCCCACGGACTTACCCTGTCCCGTGGCGCCCGCCACCAGCAGGTGCGGCATCTTGGCCAGGTCGAACACGTAATTCTCGTTCTGGATCGTACGGCCGATCACCACCGGGAGCTCGGCCTTCGACTCCTGAAAACGCAGCGAACGCACGGCGGAGTACATCGACACCACCTGCTTGTCGCGGTTGGGCACCTCGATGCCGATGGTTCCCTTGCCGGGGATAGGGGCGATGATGCGGATACCCAGCGCCTTGAGGCTCTGGGCGATGTCGTTTTCGAGCCCCTGGATCTTCGAGATCTTGACGCCTTGCGCCTGCACGATCTCATAGAGCGTCACGGTGGGGCCGACCGTGGCCTTGATACGCTGGATGGGGATGCCGAAATTGCGGAGCGTATCCTCGATCTTGGTCTTGTTCTCGAAAATCTCCTCGTCGCTCACTTCCGAGTCGGAAACATAGTCTTCGAGCAGCGTCACGGGCGGCTTGTGGTAGTTCACGAGGTCTTTCAGCGGGTCGTAGCTCTCGGTCGGGATCGCCTTTTCGTCGACCAGGCGGGCTTCGTTGGCCTCGACGGTCACGACGACGCCCCCGGCAGGGACGGGTATCTCGGTAAACGGCCCGTCGGGGAGCGGCTCCCCGGATACAGGAGCGGCAGCGGAGGGCATCCCGGCAACAGAGGGCATCCCGGCAGCCGGGGCCGGTGTCCCGACGGGGTCTTCCCCGCCCAGGGATAATTCGGTGAAAGGTTCGTCGGACACGGGCGCAGCAGACCGGACAGCAGTGCCGGCGGCAGGACGCACCGCGGGGCGTTCCAGCTCGACAAGCCCGCTGGGGCCGATAACCAGCCGGCCTTCGGGGCGCGACAGGTCGACCTCGGTAAACTCGCCGTCGTCATTGGATGCGGCGGCCTCTGCCGCCTGCGGGGCTTCGGGCACAATGGGCATGCCGTCGGGGCCCAGTTCCACGAACGGATCGTCGTCCGCATCGCGGCGGGCGGCCTGCGGGGCGGCGGGAGTCCCGGCGGCAGCAGGCCCGGGAGTACGTACGGCGCGGGGCATTTCCGGCACCGGACGCTGCACGGCCAGTTCGGGTTCGGGACGGCGCACGACCACCTCGGGCTCCGCCTTCACGGCAGACTCCACGGCCGGAGTGTCGGCCGACCGCTTGGCAGGCCTCTCTCCGGGATTCCCGACGGATTCCGCGGCTACGGCAGCCGCATCCCCGGCGGCGTCGGACGGTTGCCCGTGCGCGTGCACGACCTTATGTTTGACGATCTCTACGATCCTGCCGCTCTTGTCGACCATGACGTTGCCCGCACGGTTGACCTTGTTAATGAAATTGCGGTTGATGAATACCCCCGTAAGGATCCAGCAGCCCAGCAGCAGGATCAACGTCCCCAGCACCCCGATATGCGTGCGCAGCAGCGCCGCGGTCTCGATGCCGAAGGCACCGCCCCACCCCGTCGAACTGCAAAGGCTCCACTTGTCCGAGAAGGCGAAGCCCAGCGTCAGCGAACTGAGGATCAGGACGAGGAAAAGCGAGAGGATCGAATGGTTGAACAGCAGCGGGCGCTGGCGGATGACGCGCACACCGACGAGCAGCACCATCACCGGGATCAGGATGCCGGATACGCCGAACGAGTTGTCGACCAGCAGGCGTCCCAGCCTGGCACCCGCCCAGCCGCAGAGGTTTCCGGGCTCGACGCCCAGCGTGGCACGTTCCTCGGGCGAGAGCAGCAGTCCGCTCTGGTCGGCCGCCCAGGTGAAGAACGAGAACAGTACGGCCGAGGCGGCGAACAGCCCGATGAAAAGCAGCAGCAGGCCCGCGACCCAGCGTGCACTGTCGCTGTTGGAACGCTGGACTTTCTGCCGTCCGTTGGGGGATGAGGATGTATTTTTAGATGCCATCTGTGTTGCGCTTGATTTTTATCAAGCGAAGTTACGCATTTTTTTTGACATTTCGGAGCCGGCGCCGACTTTATTGAAACCGGAACCGTATCCGGCGGGCATAATTGCAAATAAATCGTTATCTTCGCACACGTTTCAGCAGGCTGCGGCCCGCATGGGAAGGCCGGCACTCCGCACGGCGCCCGCAAACACGCCACGCCTGCGCGACATTTAAGGATATATTGCGCACCCACTAAAAACCGAATGAAGAAAATGATCCGGAACACAGGACAGAAGGAACACATCGTATGGCTGGATGTCATCAGGCTGGCTGCCATACTGATGGTGATCGGGGTTCATTGCATCGACCCCTTCTACATTTCGCCAGCCATGCGGGGCATCCCCGAATATACGCACTGGGCGACCGTCTACGGTTCGCTGTTCCGCCCTTCGGTGCCGCTGTTCACGATGATGACGGGCTTACTGCTGCTGCCCGTGCGGCAACCGCTGGGGACATTCTACAAAAAACGTATTTTCAGGATCCTTTTCCCCGTGCTCATCTGGTCGGTACTCTACAACATGTTCCCCTGGTTCACGGGGGTGCTCGGGCTGCCGGAAAACATCATCGGGGATTTCTTCTGCTACACGCAGGGGCACGAATCGCAGGCGCTGGGCGACTCGCTCAAAGACGTGGCGATGATCCCGTTCCAGTTCAGCTTCAAGGAGAACCACATGTGGTACATGTATTTGCTGATAGGGCTCTACCTCTATATGCCGTTCTTCTCAGCATGGGTCGAAAAGGCGACCCGGAAAGAGATGCGGGCCTTCCTGGCGATCTGGTTCGTCTCGCTCTTCCTGCCCTACATGTCCGCATACATAGCCCCCTATTTCGGGATCGGGTACCTGTTCGGCGAAAGCACCTGGAACGCATACGGGCTGTTCTACTATTTCGCGGGGTTCAACGGGTACCTGCTGCTGGGGCACTACATGAAGAAAGGCAACGATTGGAGCATGGCAAGGACACTTGCGACCAGCGTCATACTATTCGGAGCCGGATATTGCATCACCTACACCGGATTTGCCGCGGCAGCGGCCGACAGCATGTCGACGGAGGCGGACATGGAACTGTTCTTCACCTTCTGCAGCCCGAACGTGGCGATGATGACCGCGGCGGTATTCCTGCTGATGCAAAAAATCCGCATCCGGCGCCAGACCATCGTCAGGCTGCTCGCCAACATGACCAAATGCGGGTTCGGGATCTACATCGTGCACTATTTTCTGGTAGGGCCGTTCTTCCTGCTCATCGGCCCGTCGTCGCTGCCCATCCCGCTGCAAGTCCCCGTAATGGCAGTATGTATCTTCGCCGTCGCATGGGCATTTACGGCACTGGTATATAAATTATTGGGCAAAAAGGCCGCTTACATCATGGGATAGCCCGGCCGCGGGAGATATTCCAACGAGCCGGCGGGCTGCATCCTTTTCGGAGTGCAGCCCGCCGGCTCGTTGGAAGGCAGGTCAGACCGACGCCTGCGCCTTGCGTTCCAGACGGAGGCGGTAGGCCTCGTCGGCAAAGGTGCGGAACGTATATTCCGCGCGGTGGGCGGGGTCGGCGCGCAGGCCGTAACGGTCGAGCAGCTGCACGACGCGGCGGGCGACGGCGGGCGACGGGTCGACGACCGTGACGCCGCGGCCCGCGAGGACACGTTCGAGGACGGGCAGCAGGAAAGGATAGTGCGTGCAGCCGAGCACGATCTGGTCGGCCCCGTGCTCCAACATCTCCGCGACGGCGGCACGGACGGTGGCCTCGGCCTGGGGCGTCGCCTCCAGATCGTTTTCGACCAGTTCGACGAAGCCCCGGCCGGGTGCCGTGACGAGGTCTACGCCGTCGCCGTACCTGGCCGCCGTGCGGCGAAAGAGTTCGCCGTCGAGGCTCCGTTCGGTGGCCAGCACCCCCACTACCCCGCTGCGGGTCGCCAGGCAGGCGGGTTTCACGGCCGGCTCCATGCCCACGATCGGCATGGGGGCGTATTTCTCCCGCAAAAAGTCGATGGCGGCGGCCGTAGCGGTATTGCAGGCCACGACAACCAGCTTGCAGCCCTCTGCCACGAGGCTGGCGACGGCCTCGTCGGCAAGGCGTTCGACCTGCGGGCGGGGACGCGACCCATAGGGGCAGTTCTTACCGTCGCCCAGGTAGACGAGCGACTCCGCGGGGAGCGCACGGCGCACCTCGCGCCAGACGGTCAGCCCGCCCAGCCCCGAATCGAAAACACCGACGGGTGCGTTATTTGAAAGTTTATCCACGTCTTTCAGGAGTTGCAGAATATCATCGTCCGCGGCACGGCCGCGTCGTATCGTTCGCTGCGGTTTCCGCTACCCCGGGTACTCCCGGGGCGGAAGCCGCAGGGGATTCTCTAATTCAGGCCGAGCCGCCGCAGGATATGCTCCACGACCTGATCGTCGGACATCGCATCGCAGTCGACGACCAGCTGCGCCTGCGCATAGAAGGGTTCGCGCACGGCCATGTCCCCCTCCATGAACGCCACCAGCCCGGCATCGTCCAGCCCCCGCAGCCGGGGACGTTTCCGGCGCCCGTAAGGGCTCAGGCGGCTGGCGATCTGCGCCGCGCTGCGCCGCAGGAAGACGGTATGCCCCACGCCGTTCATGCGCTGCATGTTATCGCCCCACGTGGGGAGCCCCCCGCCCGTCGAAACCACGGCTTCGCCGCCTGCTGCGATCGCCCGTTCGAGTGCCTCGCGCTCCGCTTCGCGGAACCGCGCCTCGCCTTCGTAACGGAAGACATCGGCGACGGAGGCTCCCGCCTGCTCCTCGACCAGCGTGTCGGTATCCACGAAACCGATGCCCAGCCTGCGCGCCAGCTTGCGTCCGAGGGTGCTCTTGCCGCATCCCATGTAACCGATCAGGAAGAGGGGTTTCATCGCCGGCAGGTCAAAACAGGTTCAGTTGTTCGGGGTCGATCACTTCGTCGACATCGCCCCTGGCGCGTTCGATCTCGAACTCCACCCCGCCCGCCGTAGTTCCCGTACGGGGCAGCCCGTCGGGCCGGGCCGGGGTTTTCTTCGTCCCGGAAGCCTTCGCAGCCGCAGCGTCCTTCGCAGCCGGCTTGTCCGCCCCGGCCGGTCTGTCTTGCGCAGAGGCGGCAGTATCAACAGCAACGCCCGGAGTTGCGGGATTTTCCGCAGCGGCAGAAGCCGGAGCAGAAGCAGAGCGATCCGGGATAGCAGAAGCGGCGGAAGAAGCCGAATCCCCGCCGGAAAGGGCCGCGGCGTCGATAGTGCCGCGATCAGCCGCATCGCCGTTCGAACCGTCGAACGCACGGTTATCCGCACCGCCCGACGCACCGTTACCGGAACCGGCTTTCGCACCGCCCGACGCACCGCTGCCGCCGGAGGGCGCATCGTCGGAACCATCGTCGCCGCCGTCGTCGTCCGAAGGTTCGGGCTCGGGCGGCAGTTCGGGTTCGATGAAGCGCAGCGTAGCGACCTCGTAGGTCGTCAGGCGCTTGCCCTTGGCGCGGTGGCTCTTGACGCCGACGAATTCGTCGACCTCGACCTCGTCCGCTGGACGCGACGCATGCGCCCCCTTGTAGGTGATTTCGAGTTTGGCGCCCGTGCGTTCCGTCACGGCGACCAGATCGGCCTGTCCGTCCTCGTCGAGGAAGAACTGCATCTTGTCGCTCATCTCGGCCGTGAAGCGCTTCATGTAATAGAACTGCTGCGAGCGGTCGTAGTAGCAGACGCTGTAAACGCGGTCGGGCTCATAGCGGCTCACGCGCACGGTCTCGTCGGGGAAATGCTGCCCGAGGTCGTAACCCGTGATATAGTACTGGTTCTTCGACGTCCAGACGATGATCCGGTCGTCGCCCTTGAACTCGCCCAGCAGCTTGCCGCGGCCGTCGGCGTTCAGGCGGCGGACATCCTCGTCGAACCAGACGTTCTGGCCGCCGAGCGTCGAGGTGCCTCGCTCCTTGAGGACGATCTTATGGATGCCGTAGCGCGAGAAGAGGTTGCCCTGGCTCTGGCGCCCCTTGATGGCGAGGGTCGAGAAATCGAGGTCGACGATCACCTTTTTCAGGCGCGGACGGGGCTTGAAGTAAACCTTCAGCACCTCGGCCTCACCGTTCGGATTGACAGACATATAGAGTATCTCGCTCTTGGGCGTGCCCTTGGTGATGTCGTACTCCTTGTCACGCGTGATGGCCTTGATGGCGCAGCGCTTCATCATGATCGGGCCGTTCTTGCCGTCGCGGTACAGCACGTTGTAGATCGTGCGCTCGTCGTTGCGCTTGAAGACCCCGATGTAGTAGATGCCCTTCTCGAAGAAGGCCTTGTCGCTCACCTTGGTGATGACGTAGCGGCCGTCCTTCGTGAAGACGATCACGTCGTCGATGTCCGAGCAGTCGCATACGAATTCGGCGTCCTTCATCGACTTGCCGATGCCGAAGAAGCCCTCGGCGCGGTCGACGTAGAGCTTGGCATTGGTCACGGCGACCTTCGTGGCCTCGATGTTGTCGAACTCACGCAGCTCGGTGCGGCGCTCCTTGCCCTTGCCGTACTTGTCGCGGATACGCTCGTAATAGGCCACGGCGTACTCGGTGAGATGGTCAAGGTCGTACTGCGTGGCCTTGATATCCTCCTCAATCTGACGGATCTCGTTGTCGGCCTTGTCGCTGTCGTAACGCGAGATGCGGATGAACTTCAGTTCCGTCAGGCGCTGCACGTCGGAGAGCGTGACCTCGCGGCGCAGCCGGTTCTTGAACGGCTCCAGCCCCTTGTCCACGGCGGCGTAGGCCTCTTCGCGGCTCTTGCAGCCCTCGATGAGCTGGTAGAGCTTGTTCTCGATGAAAATGCGTTCGAGCGACGCGGCATGCCAGGCTTCGTTCAGTTCGCCGAGCCGGATCTCCAGCTCGCGCCCCAGCAGCCACTTGGTATGCTCGGCCGAGCGGCGCAGGATCTCGCTCACGCCCAGGAAATGGGGTTTCTCCTCCCAGATGACGCAGGCGTTGGGGGCGATCGAAACCTCGCAGTCGGTAAAGGCGTAGAGGGCGTCGATGGTTTTGTCGCTCGACTCGTCGGGCGAAACCTGGATGATGATTTCGACCTTGTCGGCCGTATTGTCATCGACCTTCCTGATTTTGATCTTGCCCTTGTCGTTGGCCTTGATGATCGAATCCTTGATCGACTCGGTGGTCGTGGTATAGGGGATTTCGGTGATGGCGAGCGTGCGTTTGTCGATCTTCGAAATCTTGGCACGCACCTTCACCGCCCCGCCCCGCAGGCCGTCGTTATAGCGGCTCACGTCGGCCATGCCGCCCGTCGGGAAGTCGGGGTAAAGCTGGAATTCGCGCCCTTCGAGGTGTGCGATGCAGGCATTGATGAGCTCCACGAAGTTGTGGGGCAGGATCTTCGACGCCAGACCCACGGCGATGCCGTCGGAGCCCTGCGCCAGCAGCAGCGGGAACTTGATCGGCAGCGTGACGGGTTCCTCCTTGCGGCCGTCGTAGGACAGCATCCACTCGGTGGTTTTCTTGTTGAAGACCACTTCGGAGGCGAACTTCGACAGGCGCGCCTCGATGTAACGCCCCGCGGCGGCCTCGTCGCCCGTGAGGATATTGCCCCAGTTACCCTGGCAGTCGATCAGCAGGTCTTTCTGCCCCAGCTGCACCAGTGCGTCCTTGATCGACGCATCGCCGTGCGGGTGGTACTGCATGGTCTGTCCCACGATGTTGGCCACCTTGTTGTAGCGTCCGTCGTCGACGACCTTCATGGCGTGCAGGATACGCCGTTGCACGGGTTTGAGGCCGTCCTCGACATGGGGTACGGCGCGTTCGAGGATCACGTACGAAGCGTAGTCCAGGAACCAGTTCTTATACATGCCCGTCAGTTTGCGCACGCCCCCTTCGTCCTGCGTCAGGCGGTCGAACTTGCCCGCCCTGGCCGGGGCGTCGGCGGCAGGGGCCGCGTCGGCCGCATCGCCGGCGGTCTGAGGGGTCGGGGCCTCTTCGTTGAGCGGCTCGTCCCGCCCGATGGTATCTTTTTCTTCTGCCATATTGCTTAGTTGATTGCGAGATCCTGCTCGACGATGTCCTCCTCGATGCGCAGGTTGTCGATGATGAAGCCCTGCCGTTCGTAGGTGTTCTTGCCCATGTAGAACTCCAGCAGGTCGTGGATCGGGTCGTCCTTGGTGATGCGAACCTTGTCCAGGCGGATGTTCTCGCCGATGAATTCGCGGAACTCGTCGGGCGAAATCTCGCCGAGGCCCTTGAAGCGCGTGATCTCGGCATTGGCGCCGCAGCGTCCGACGGCTTTTTGCCGCTCCTCCTCGGAGTAGCAGTAAAACGTCTCCTTCTTGTTGCGGACGCGGAACAGGGGGGTTTGCAGCACGAACAGGTGCCCCTGGCGGATCACGTCGGGGAAGAACTGCAGGAAGAAGGTCATCATCAAAAGGCGGATGTGCATGCCGTCGACATCGGCATCGGTGGCGATGATCACCTTGTTATAGCGCAGGTTGTCCATCTCCTCCTCGATGTTGAGCGCAGCCTGCAAGAGGTTGAACTCCTCGTTCTCGTAGACCACCTTTTTGGTCAGCCCGTAGCAGTTGAGCGGCTTGCCGCGCAGCGAAAAGACAGCCTGCGTGCGCACGTCGCGGCTCTTGGTGATCGAACCCGAGGCCGAGTTGCCCTCGGTGATGAAGATCATCGACTGTTCGGCCAGCTCGTGCTTGTCGGTGCGGTGTATCTTGCAGTCGCGCAGTTTCTTGTTGTTGAGCGAAACCTTCTTGGCTGTCTCGCGCGCCTTCTTCTGGATGCCCGAAATGGCCTTGCGCTCCTTCTCGTTCTCGACGATCTTCCGCTGGAGCACCTGCGCCGTCTCGGAATGCTTGTGCAGGTAGTCGTCGAGGTGCTTGCCCAGGAAATCGACGACGAAATTGCGCATCGACACGCCCGGCTCGATCTCCTTGGAGCCGAGTTTGATCTTGGTCTGCGATTCGAAGACCGGGTCGGTGACCTTGACCGAAATGGCGGCGATGATCGACGTGCGGATGTCCGAAGGATCGTAGTCCTTGTGGTAGAACTCCTTGACGGTCTTGGCGATGGCCTCGCGGAAAGCCGCCTGGTGCGTACCGCCCTGCGAGGTGTACTGGCCGTTGACGAACGAGAAATAGCTCTCGCCGTAGCCCGTGCCGTGGGCGATGGCCACCTCGATGTCGTCGCCCGAAAGGTGGATCGGCGCATAGAGCGGCTCTTCGGTCATGTTTTCGTTGAGCAGATCCAGCAGGCCGTTTTTCGAAACGTAGCTGTTGCCGTTGAAATTGAACGTCAGCCCCAGGTTCAGGTACGTATAGTTGCGCACCATCTGCTCGACGTATTCGAGGTTGTAGGCATACTCGCCGAAGACCTCCTCGTCGACGCGGAACGAGATGAAGGTGCCGTTTTTCTCGCGCACGCCGCTCTCCCACCTGTCGCTCACCTCGAGCCCCTTGGCGAAGGTCACCGTGCGGGCCTCGCCGTCGCGTACCGAACGGGCCGTGAACTCGCCGGAAAGCATGTTGACGGCCTTGACGCCGACGCCGTTCAGGCCGACGGTCTTCTTGAAGGCCGAGCCGCCGTACTTACCGCCGGTGTTCATCTCGCTGACGGCCGCCGCGAGCGATTTGAGGGGGATGCCGCGGCCGTAGTCGCGCACCGACACCACCTTGTCCTCGATCGAAATGTCGATCTGGCGGCCGGCCCCCATGATGAATTCGTCGACCGAATTGTCGACGACCTCCTTGATGAGGACGTAAATGCCGTCGTCGGCCTGGGTGCCGTCGCCCAGCTTGCCGATATACATGCCGGGGCGCAGACGGATATGCTCCCGCGGCGAAAGCGTAACGATGGCGTCGTCGCCGTAGCTGTCGTTAGGATTGGTATTGAGTAAATCTGCCATAGTCTATTTTCGGTTTCGGATCTGGGCAAGGGCTGCGCTCATGGCGTCGTGCACCTGCTCCATCAGCACGTGCGTCTCGGTCGAGACGACCTTTCCGGCCGGTACGGGGGGCAGCACGCGGATGGTGATGCGGTTGCCCCAGTTGAACATCGCGTTCTTGCGGATAAGCGTCTTGGTGCCGTCCAGCACCACGGGGAGTATCTCCACGCCCGCCTCCCGGGCCAGCGTGAAGGCGCCCACCTTGAAGCGGTGTATCTCGCCGTCTTTCGAACGCGTACCCTCGGGGAAGACGGCGACCGAAGCGCCGCGCGAGATCCACAGCTTGCCGTCGCGCACCATCTGCTCCAGCGCCTCGGAGGCGCGGCCGCGGTTGATGCAGATGTCGCCGTGGAGGATGAGATACTGCCCGAAGAAAGGCGTCTTGAAGACCTCGCGCTTGGAGACCCAGCGGAAATTGAGCGGGATGTAATAGAGCGTCGGGATGTCGATCACCGTATTGTGGTTCAGCACGATGACGTAGCTTTTCTTCCGGTCGACATGTTCGAGCCCCTCTACACGCTGCCGCCAGCGGGGCGGAATGGCGAAGAAGGTGCGCACCAGGATGCGTGACAGCTCGTGCACCACGCGGCGGCCCTTGTCGAAGGGATAGCACACGACCAGCGCCAGGGCCGACAGGATCATGAAGAAGGTGCACAGCAGCACCAGGAAGATATAATAAACCGCGCTTATCATAGTTTCAGCATTTTTTGTCGGGCATTCCCGCCCCGCCGTGCCTGCCCTGCTACCGGATCGCGTCGGAAACGGCATGGCGGAGCGTTCGGAATCACATCGGGGGACAATGAGCCATAATAATTCAATCTGCAAATTTAGGAATTATTCGCGGGATTCCAGCCTCGCGGCGCACGATTTTTCAACAAAATTTCGACGACACCTATTTTGTCGGGGACAGCCCTCCCCCGCTTTCCGCGACGCAGAAAGCGTACGCCGACAACTATCCAGAGGAGGAAGGCAGACGGCGGCACAGAGGCGTGGATAGTGGCGGGGATAGTGGCGGGGATAGTGGCGGGGGCACAAAGGCGGAATGCTGACGGGAGGGGGCGGGGCGCGGCAGCCGGCCGGCCGCCGCGGGTGATAGACAGCAAAGCGGGAGATTCCGTTTTGAATTTCCTGCCTTTTTTATAACTTTGCGCCATACATATTAGCGAAAGCTATTGTTTTTGGGTAGATAAAACGACCAATTTTAACGAAGCCAAGAAAACAGTAGTACTCCCGCGTCACGCGCGGGCTCTACCTGTTTGGCTTCGGGTGCTTGGTCGTACCCATCTACCGACAGAGGGGAGTCCGCGTTTTTTCATGCATGAACGGCCGCCCCTCCCCCGGAAAAGGATAATTTTTTCGTAAAATTTAGTACTATGCATTGCAAAGTATAAATATTTTTACATATCTTTGCCCCGTCAACTAAAATGCAGTGCAGATTACAAACAACGACAGAATAGTATGAAAAAACTTATCTTCCTCATCGTAATACTGGCGCTGGCCGCCGCAAACGCATTCGCAGCCCGCATCTATCCGGCCGAGGGCCGCGTGGTGGACGAACAGGGACAGGCCGTGGAGTACGCTACGGTCGTGCTGCTGAAAGGCAGCGACCAGGTGGCGGGCATGGCCACCGACGACACAGGCCGCTTCGTGCTGAAAGTGCCTTCGGGCGAGTATACCCTGTCGGTACAATACCTCGGGTTCGACCCCGTCGTGCGGCAGGTGCGGGTCGAGGAGAACAACGACCTGGGCGAGATCGTGATGAAAAGCTCGACGACCCGGATCGAAGGCGTGGTGGTCAAGGCGCAGCTCATCCGCCGCGAGGCAGACCGCTTCGTGGTCGACGTGGCCAACGCACCGGCGGCGATCGGCAAGGACGGCATCGAGCTGCTGGAACGCGCACCGGGCGTTTGGATCGACGACGAGAAGATCTCGATAAACGGCAAGTCGGGCTCGAAGGTCTATGTCAACGACCGCGAACTGCGCATGGAGCCCGAGCAGCTGCTCACCTACCTGCGCTCGCTGCGCGCCGAGGAGATCCAGAAGATCGAGGTCGTACCGACGACGGGCGCCGACTACGACGCCGATTCATCGGGCGGCATCATCAGGATCACGCTCCGCAAACGCCGCGAGAACGGGTTGGACGGGTCGCTGTCGATGCGCACCACACAGAACGCGCGCCACCATTTCTATACGCCGAGCGGCAACATCAACATCCACACGGGCCGCCTCGACCTCTACGCCTCGGCATGGGCCGACCTGGGCAGGGACACGGCCATCTCGGACGAACACACCGATTACACCACGGGCAATACGAACCTCACGTCCCATTCGGAAATCGCCGAACGCGACCGCAACTTCGGCGGCAGCATCGGCTCGGTATTCGAAATCAACCCCAAGCACAGCATCGGCGCCGAGTTCGAATACTGGCGCAACAACGAAAAGGGCCCTAACGACTCCTATACCGACTTCACGGACGCGGGTGCCGTAACCCGCACGGAAAGCCGCTACGGCATACACAACATCCGCGACAACTACTCGGCGACGTTCAATTACATCTACAAACTCGACACGCTCGGCTCGACACTCAAACTGCTGGCCGATTATACGCGCCGCGCAACAAACGCCGACAACGACAATTTCAGCCGCATAACCTCCCCCGCGTCAGTCGTCGACTCGACCTACCGCGACAACTCGTCGAGCCTCTACGACATCACGACCGCCACGCTGGCCCTCGACAAGAAATTTTCGCCCCGCTGGTCGCTGCGCGCGGGCGCCAAGTTCACCTACAACGACATGCACAACGACGCGCTCTACGAATACGTGAAGGACGGCGCGTGGGTGCGCAACGACAACCAGAGCTTCACGATCAACTATACGGAGAACATCGCGGCGGCCTACGGCATCGCCTCGGCCAACCTCGGGCGCTGGAGCCTCGTGGCAGGGCTGAGGGGCGAATACACCCACACCCGGGGCAAGGGCGGCGACATCTCGCAGAACTACTTCAGCCTCTTCCCCAACGCGAACGTCTCCTATGCCCTGACCAAAGACGGGGCCTACTCGCTCATCGCCCAGTATGCCCGCACGATCGAGCGCCCGCGCTTCTGGAGCCTCAACCCGCAGCGGTTCCAGATCTCGGACTACACCTACCAGACGGGAAACCCCGAACTCGACCCGGCTTACAAGCAGGACATCAGCCTGACGCTGGTGCTCAAGCACAAGTACACCCTCACGGGCGGCATGACGATCCAGCGCGACGAGATACAGCAGACGATACGCCCCGACGCGGACGACCCGGCGCGCCTGTGCCTGGCGTGGACAAACTTCGACACGACGAAAAACTATTACCTCACGGCCAACGCACCGTTCCAGTTCACCAAATGGTGGACGCTGAACCTCAACCTCACCTACATCCGGCAGGGGCAGCGCATCGACGAGCACAGCGCCGAAAAACATTACAACTTCTATTTCGTAAACAGTTCGACGACCTTCTCGCTGCCCGCGAAATTCTACATCGACCTGTCGTACCGGTTCCAGAGCCGCATGGACTTCGGCAACTGCTGGGTAAAATCGCTCCATTTCCTGAACGCCGGAATCAAGAAGCGTTTCGGCGACAAGTTCACCGCCTCGTTCTCGGTGCGCAACCTGATCGAGCGCCCGCAGCACATCGGCGCCCGCGGCGACGGGTTCGTGCGCATGGTCGACGTCAAACAGCAGTGGAACGACCGCAGCTTCACGATCGGGGTGACCTACAACTTCAAGTCGGGCAAAGCCTTCAAACGCAAGGCGGTCGAAGCGGGTTCGGCCGACGAGAAGAACCGCCTGTAAAGTTCCCGGGACAGCGTCACGGGCCACACGACCCGGATCGCGTGGCCGGGAAGCGGATTACAGGTGTGCTCGACGAAGCCAGGTTATCCCCCGGCATGCAGGCGGCATTGTTCGGCCAACGGGAGGAAACCGGCCATGCCAATCCGGTGATCGTCACGTTGGATTTGATGCACAGAGTTATTCGGGCGCACCCGGTTCGGAGTCTGCGAAACCAATATTTCGGTTCCAGCCCAAGCCGACCCGGCTGAATTCCCCGCCCGGCTTTCGATGGCAGGACAGAGCGCGGTGCGGTATATAAATTGCTGCATGACGGGAAAAACACCTCGTCATGCAGCAATTCTATTATCCGGCAGTCCTGTTCGTAGCGGGCGGCATCGGCTCGGCGCTCATCGTCGCGGCCGACCTGCGTACGCGCCGGCAACCGATGCGCATTATGGAAAGCGTATGGATACTCACTGCCCTCTGGGCGAGTTTTTTCGGGCTATGGGCCTATTTCGCCCTCGGACGCGCCGCGCGGCACATGCCCGTGCAAAACAACGGCACCGAAAAGCAGAAAGGCTCAGCCAAAATCAGCGAGCCGGCAAAAGGCGGCGGCATCGGGGAAACCGGGAACGAGCGGCAGGTCGACAGCGCCGGGCAGGAAGCGGAGCACAGAAAGCACGGAACGGACGGACGGGGCGGAGGCTTGGGGCCGGAAGCGACGAACGGGAAGCCCGGAACGGGCGGACGCAAAGACATGTCCGTAGCGGGAACGGATTTATGGAAGGTTTCGGAGCCGGAACGGGCCATGAACATGCCGGAACCGGGGATGCACGGGATGCAGACGGAGAACGGAACCACGACAGGAGCGGACGGGGCGGAAGATATGCCCGGAATGAAAGGGACGGCGCTCAAAGCGGGCATGGCAGATGAGGCGGGCATACCGGACATGGCAAGCGGAGCGAGCATGCCGGGAATGGCAGACGGGACGGACATGCCCGGGATGACAAACGGGACGAAGATGTCCGGGACGGCCGGGCCCCGGGGTATGGAAGGCATGGACGGGATGGACGGGATGAGTGATATGCCCGGAATGAAGGGGCGGCCGCGGTGGCAGTCGGTCGTCTTGTCGACGCTCCACTGCGGGGCGGGGTGCACGCTGGCCGACATCATCGGCGAATGGTTCCTCTTCTTCGTCCCGGTAGCCATAGGCGGAAGCATACTGGCAGGGACATGGGTCGTGGATTACCTCCTGGCCCTGGCATTCGGCATCGGGTTCCAGTACGCCGCGATCCGGGGCATGGAACGCACGCTCCCGCGCGGCGAAGCGATACGCCGTGCCGCCAAAGCCGACATACTCTCGCTCACGGCATGGCAGGCCGGCATGTACGGCTGGATGGCCGTGGCGATCTTCGCGCTCAACGGCGGTGAGGCAATGCCCCGCACCTCGTTCGTATTCTGGTTCTCGATGCAGGTCGCCATGGCATGCGGATTCCTCGTGGCGCTGCCCGTAAATATCCTCCTGATCCGGGCCGGTATAAAAAAAGGAATGTAGCCGCACCGCATCCCCGGCGGCCGACCGTGAAATTTACGCGGCTTTGCCCGAAAACTCCGATTTAATCGTTACCTTTGCGCCGACAGCGGAAAAACCGCGACGAAACGTAATTTTAGGTATACACAGGAAAACTTTATGGAAACAAGCACCAATTACAGCAAGACAGCCGGCGTGCGCAGGGCTGACAAGTCCGAGAACACCACCCTGTTCCGCAACGTCTACCTATGGATGACGATGGCCCTCTTCATCACGGGCGCAACGGCCCTGACGGTCTCCGACTCGCCGACGCTGCTCAATGCCATCTTCGGCAGCAAAGTCGCATTCTTCGGCCTGATCATCGCCGAACTGGCGCTGGTCATCATCCTCTCGTCGTTCATCTTCCGCATGTCGTTCCTCACGGCAACGCTGATGTTCATCGCCTACTCGATCCTCAACGGCGCGACGCTGGCTTCGATCTTCCTGCTCTACACCGCATCGTCCATCGCATCGACCTTCTTCGTGACGGCCGGCACGTTCGGCGCCATGGCGCTGTTCGGGTATTTCACCAAGCGCGACCTCTCGGGCATCGGGAACATGGGTTACATGGCGCTTATCGGCATCATCATCGCAACGGTGGTGAACCTTTTCCTGCGCAGCGAAACGATGATGTGGGTGATAACTTACATCGGCGTGCTGGTGTTCGTCGCCCTCACGGCCTATGACACGCAGAAGATCAAGAAGATGGTGATGAACGCCGAGGTCGTGGACGAATCGACGCAGAAAATCGCACTGCTGGGATCGCTGACCCTCTACCTGGACTTCATCAACCTGTTCCTCTACCTGCTCCGGATTCTCGGAAGCCGCAAGTAGGCAGGCACCGACAACACAAAAGGGACGGGATACGCTGGCGCGTCCCGTCCCTTTGCTTTCTACCCGGAGCCGGGCTAAAACTGCACCCGGGGTGCGGTTTCGGTGCCTTCGGCAGCCTCGAAGTAGGGCTTCTGCCCGAACCCGAACAACTTGGCCACCAGGTTGGCCGGGAAGCGGCGCACGGCGACGTTGTAGGTCTTGGCCACTTCGTTGAACTCCTTGCGGGCCACTGAAATACGGTTCTCGGTGCCTTCGAGCTGCGCTTGCAGTTCGAGGAAATTCTGGTTGGCCTTCAGGTCGGGATAACTCTCCGACACGGCGATCAGGCGCCCCAGCGCCGAGCGCACCTGCGCCTGCGCCTGCTGGAACTCGGCGAGTTTCTCGGGCGTGAGGTCGTCGGCCGAAAGGTTGATCGAGGTGGCTTTCGCACGGGCCTCGGTTACGGCCTCGAAAGTCTGCGACTCGTGTGCGGCATAGCCCTTGACCGTGTTCACCAGGTTGGGAATCAGGTCGGCACGGCGCTGGTACTGCGTTTCGACGTTCGACCATGCGGTCTTCAGCCCCTCCTCCTTATTGACAAATCCGTTGTACGTTGCGTAAAAGAAGATCACCACGACGGCGACGACTCCAATCCAAATCCATTTCTTCATAATATAAAGTGTTTTAAATTCATTCCAATCTTATCCCGTCGGGGCCGGGAAAACCATTCCGGCCGCCCGCAAAGCCAGCCTTTGTCCGGCAAACAGCCGCCCGGCACGCCCTGCGGCCTTTACCAGCGCGAGCCGGCACCGCCGCCACCGAACGAACCGCCGCCGAAACCACCGCCTCGCGACCCTCCGCCGAAGCCGCCGAAACCACGCCCCCCGATGATCGTGCCGCCGCCCGCGCCGCCGCCGAAATTGTCGTCGCGCAGGTTTTTGGCCTGCCGTTTGACCACGGCGCCGCAATTCGAGCAGACGTAGGTATATTCGACCAGCCGGTAGTTGGGCGTCACCTTCAGGATGTCGCTCGACTGCTGCCGGAGTGTCAGTTTATGGCATTTCGGGCAACGCTTGCGGGCGTAGTAACCCAGCAGGATCACGCCCATCGGCACTACGACGAACCCGGTGACGATCAGGAAAACCGCCCATGCGGGCAGCTCGTCGCCGCCCGTATCGGCACCGCCCAGATCCAGTTCGCTCCCCTCGAGCAGCTGCGACACGGCTTCGACCCCCTGCACCATGCCGAGGCTGTAATCGCCCTGGCGGAATGCCGGGAGCATGTATTTGAGCTGGATGCGCTTGCAGATCGCATCGGGCAGCACACCCTCCAGCCCGCCGCCCGTGACGAAACGGATCTCGCGGCGGTCTTTGACCAGCAGGATGCCCAGCCCGTTGTCGTTGCGGGCCTGCCCTACGCCCCATGCGGAGAAGAGGTCGATGGCGAATTCGAAGACGTCGCCGCCCGCGATGTCGTCCACGGCGACCACGGCGACCTGGGCGACGGCCCGCTCGCGCAGCGCCGCGCACAAACGGTCGATATGCGCCACGGCCTCGTCCGAGAGTATCCCGTCGGGGTTCGAGACGTAACGCGTGCGGTCGGCGCGCTGGACATTGGGGATGTCTTCGACGCGGTAGGTTTCGGCCTGTGCCGCGAGGCACGGGACGAACAGCAGGCAGAGGAGAAGGAAGCGTTTCATAATCATGGGCAAAAATAGGAAAAATTCCATAAAAGGAACGCGACCGCGCAGGGATTCGTGTTCCGCGGCGGATAAAAACGGCACGCCGGCCCCGAGCGGGCGTCCCGGGCCGGGTTTGCAGGCCGCTGCCGGGCATCGGGCGGGGACACGGCCGGGCATCGGGCGGGGATGCGGCCGCCGCACTCCGCGGCCGCAGGGGTCAGCGCGTCAGGATGCGGTAGCTCCACGGCGCCATATCCTCCTCGACATGCCCGCGCAGTTCGCAGGCAACGCCCGTCATGGCATCGGTGTACATGCCGGCATAGATGCCCGTGTAATAATCGGCATGGATGGCGTAGGGCGAGAGGTTCATCACGGCGACGACGCGGTTGCCCTTCACTTCGCGCACGAAGGTCATCAGGCAATCCTCGGCGTTGTTGCGTATCTCGACCATCTCGCCGCCCGCCTCCCCGGCGGCGAGCGCAGGGTTGGCATGCCGGAGCCCGGCCAGGCGGCGGTAGAAATCCGTGAACGAATTGGCCGCATAGGAGGGGATCGGGTCGCGGTCGAAGAAAGCGAACGAATGGTCGTAGCCGATCTCCTGCCCGGTATAGACCAGCGGCAGGCCGCGCGGCACGACGAACGTGAAGGCGGCCATGATCTCGCGGGCGTCGCCCATGCGCGTGAACTCCGAGCCGTTCCACGAATTCTCGTCGTGGTTGGAGGTGAACACCAGGCGCATGGCGGACTGCGGGTAACGGTTACGGTCGGCATAAATGTAGTCGCGCAGGGCGGTCACGCGCACCTTCTGCTGCGCCACGTCGTTCATCAGGTGGTGCATCTCCCAGGCATAGCAGGCGTCGAAGGCACCCGCTTCGAAGAGGTAAGGCTCCTCGGCCTCGGCCAGCAGGAACAGGTCGGGGTTCACCTTCCGCAGGCGGCGGGCAGTCTCATTCCAGAACTCCACGGGCACGAGCATCGCCATGTCGCAGCGGAAACCGTCGACGGCGTGCCGGCGCACCCAGAACTCCATGGCGTCGGCCTCGGCCCGCCACACGTCGCGGTTCGCATAGTTGAGTTTGGCGGTGTCCGTCCAGTCCCAGGGCACGGCGGGCGCCCCCGCGGCATCGCGCTCATACCAGTCGGCAGGCTTCTCGCCGACCCAGCGGGCGTCGCGCGCCGTATGGTTGGCGACCCAGTCCAGCAGCACCTTCATGCCCAGGCGGTGCGCCTCGGCGACAAACGCATCGAAATCCCCCATCGTCCCCAGCCCGGAGTCGACGGCGCAATAGTCGCGGATCGAATAGTAAGAGCCCAGCGAGCCCTTGCGCCCCTCGGCGCCGATCGGATAGACGGGCATCAGCCACACGGCGTCGATGCCCATGTCGCGCAAGAAGCCGAGCTTCGCGGCGGCGGCCCTGAGGGTGCCTTCGCGCGTCAGCTGGCGCACGTTCATTTCATAGATTACAGCCTGGTAACTCCACTCGGGATGCAACATAATTTCCATATTTTAATGCGGAATCCGGATTCCGGGATGTCAAATGTACGCTTTTTTCCGGAAAAAATCCGGGCGGCGACCGAATCCGGTGCAATAGGGACAAAATAGCAAGGGGCACATGTAGGTTTATTTCACAAAAATTACTACCTTTGCGCACGATATAAAACGCCTTAGTAAAAATGAAGCATTACCGCCTCTTAGTCCCGGTCATCCTGGCCCTGCTGGTCTCGTCATGTGCCTCGCAGAAACGTGCCTGGTACCTGCAGGACGCGAACCCTTTTACGCCTGAACAAATCGCCGAAAGCGGCCAGATCCGGATCAAACCCCTCGACCGGCTGACGGTCGTGGTCAACAGCAAAGACCCCGAACTGGCAGTGCCGTTCAACTCATCGACCTCGCTGAGTTCCGTGACGGGAGTCGCCTCGTACAGTTCGGCGACCAACCAGTCGCTGCAAATCCGCACGGTGGACGAGAACGGCATGCTCGACATGCCCGTGATCGGGAAGATCGACTGCAAGGGAAAGACCCGCAGCGAACTGGCACAGGCCATCGCCGACAAGATCGTCGAGGGCGGGTATATCAACGACCCGTCGGTCAACGTGCAGTTCGCCGACATGAAGATTTCGGTCATCGGCGAAGTCGCCCGCCCGGGGCATTACGACGTCACGCGCGACAAGATCTCGATCTTCGACGCCCTGGCCATGGCCGGCGACCTGACGATCTACGGTATCCGTACGGACGTGGCCGTGGCCCGCGAAGTGAACGGCGTGCGCACGATCGAATACCTCGACCTCACGTCGAAAGACCTCTTCAACTCGCCGGCGTTCTACATCCAGCAGAACGACGTGATCTACGTCAAGCCCAATAAATATAAGGCACAGGCCGGTGAAATCAGCCAGAACCGCAACTTCTACCTCTCGCTCGTAGGTACGGCCATCTCCGTGGCGACGCTTATCATAACCTTAACCAAATAAGCCGGGCCATGACCGAATACAACAACCAGCAGCAACACCTGCAGAACGACGAGAACGAAAACGGCAGCGGCCTCACGCTGCACGACCTGTTACAGATGGTTCTGGCCAACTGGTACTGGTTCGCCTTGTCGGTGCTCATCTGCCTCGGCATGGCCTACTACTACCTGGCCAGCACCCCGAAGATATACAGCCGCACGGCCACCATCCTCGTAAAGGACAGCCGCAAGGGCGGCGACATGGAACTGGGCGCATTCAGCGACCTGGTAGGTTTCCAGAACCGCCGCAACGTCGACAACGAGGTTTACATCCTCCAGTCGCACAGGCTGATGTCCGAGGTGGTAAAGCGCCTCCACCTGACGGTCAACTACTCCGTACGGGACGGGCTGCGGACGCTCGACCTCTACGGACGCTCGCCCATCGAAGTCGATTTCATCGACGACGACAACCAGCGCCTTTCGCTCGAGGTGACCGAGCTCGAGGACGGCCGGATCAAACTGGCGGACTTCGACGACAAGTACCTCACCAAGCAGGAGAAGCGCAGGGTCATCCGCGGCCAGTACGGCGATACGATCCCCACACCGCTGGGGCAGATGGTCGTACACAAGACGCCGTTCATGGACTCGACCTATGTGGACAGGCCCATCACCGTCACCAAGAGTTCGCCGATGGTCACGACGAACGCCTACCGCGCCACCGTGAAGAGCGACGTGGCCAACAAGCAGGCGTCGATCGTCACCATCTCGATGAACAGTTCCGTACCCAAGCGTGCCGAGGACGTGATCAACACGCTGATCGCCGTGTACGAAGAGGACGCCATCGCCGACAAGCGGCAGGTATCGGTCGTGACCAACGCATTCATCAAGGAGCGTATGCTGGCCATCGGACGGGAACTGGGCGTCGTGGACAGCGAAATCGAGGGGATCAAGAAGAGCAACCAGATGATCGACATCACCTCGGAGGCTACCCGATCCATCACCGAGAGCAGCAAATTCAAGGTCGAAGGGCTTTCGATCGAAAACCAGATCAGCGTCGCCAACTACATCCGCGACTACCTCAACAACCCGACGCATGCGGGGGAACTGATCCCGATGGTCGCCTCGCTGACCAACAACGGGATCGTCGCCCAGATCACCGAATATAACGACGCCATCCTGCGCCGCCAGAAACTGCTCGAAAACAGTTCGGAGCGCAGCCCCGTGATCCAGGACATGGACAACGTGCTGGCTGCCGTGCGCCGCTCGATCATCGCTTCGCTCAACTCGCACGTCTCGACGCTCGAAATACAGCTTACGAACATGCGCAAGGAGGAGGCGCTGGCCAACCACCGCATATCCACCATGCCGTCGCAGGAGAAAGTTCTGCTCGACATCATGCGCCAGCAGAAGATCAAGGAGGAGTTGTTCCTCTACCTGCTCAACAAACAGGAGGAGACGCAGCTCAACTATGCCGTCGCCGAAAGCAATTCGCGTACGATCGACCAGGCATACGGCAGTCCCAGGCCCGTGTCGCCCCGTTCGATGATCATCCTGGGCATCAGCCTGCTGGCCGGCCTGGCGATCCCCTTCGGCATCATCTACCTGATCGGCATGCTCGATACGACCATCCGCGGCCGCAAGGACATCGAAGAGAACATCAGCGCCCCGTTCCTGGGGGACATCCCCTTCCTCGAAGGAGAGAACAAGGGCGGCATCGTCGTCCGCGAAACCGGACGCGACGCATTGTCCGAAGCTTTCCGCATCCTGCGTTCGAACATGACCTTCATGAACGTATCGTCGGGCAAGGAAATCAAGTGCGTGCTCTTCACGTCGTCCGACCCCCATGCGGGTAAGACGTTCGTGGCGATGAACCTGGCGATGACGCTCGCCATGGCCGGGAAGCGGATCGTACTGATCGACCTCGACCTGCGCCGCCACGCGCTCTCCACGACGCTGGGCCGCAGCAACAGCAAAAAAGGCATCACGAGCTACCTGGCCGGGACGATCACCGACATCGGCGAACTGATCACGCCGATGGAGATACACAAAAACCTCGACGTGATCTGCGCCGGCATCCAGCCGCCCAACCCCACGGAGATGCTGCTTTCGGATCGCCTGGACAAGCTGGTCGCCGAGCTGCGGGAGAGCTACGACTATGTATTCATCGACAGCACCCCGGCCATGTCGGTAGCCGACGCGGTCATCACCGACCGGCTGGCAGACCTCTGTATCTATATCGTGCGCGAAGGCGTGCTCGACCGCCGGCAGCTGCCCGACATCGAACGGCTTTACCGCGAAAAGAAATTCCATAACATGTGCGTCGTACTCAACGGCACGCGCACCCGCCGCCACGGATACGGTTACGGCTATGGGTACGGATATGGCTACGGGTACGGATACGGGTATGGATACGACGATTACAAGGAGACCAGCTACCGCAAGCGCCTGAAAATCTTCTTCAGCAAAATCGGACGTAAAATAAGGAACAAGAAATAAATGGCTATACGCAATGCATTGATCGCCGTCGATTTCGACGGGACGGTCGTGACACACGCATATCCCGAAATAGGCGACGACGCCGGGGCCGTACCCGTACTGAAGGAACTTACGGACAACGGCTGCCGCCTGATCCTCTTCACGATGCGCCACGGCAAGCTGCTCGACGACGCGATCCGGTGGTTCCGCGAGCGGGGAATCCCGCTCTACGCCGTGAACGAGAACCCCTCGCAGCAGCGCTGGACATCCTCGCCGAAAGTCCATGCCGACCTCTACATCGACGACAGCAGCCTCGGCTGCCCGATCCGGTTCGTGGACGGCGTGAAACGTCCCGTAGCGGACTGGACGCGCATCCGGGAGCAGTTGGTGAAGGAAGGTTTTCTGGACTGAGCCGCCGCGCCGCCGGTTGTGTGACGAAGGGGGGGGGCAAAGGGCTGACGAAGGGCTGACGAAGGGCTGACGAAGGGCTGACGAAGGGCTGACGGAAGAGCGCGTCAAGGCGAAGAGCCGGACAAATCCGGGAACCGCAGGAGCAAGTAAGGCTGAAAACCGCAGAGGCGGAAAGATGAAAACCGGAGAAGCGGACAACACCGGGAACCGGAGGAGCAGGTAGGCTGAAAACCGCAGAGACTGACAAGATGAAAACCGGAGAAGCAGCCAACACCGGAAACCGGAGGAGCAGGTAAGGTTGGAAACCGGAGAAACAAGCAAGGCCGGAAACCGGAGATGCAGCCAACGCCGGGAGCCGGAAACGCGGACAAGACAGAAACCTGAAAAACGGATGCGGCCGGGAGCCGGCCAGACCGAAGGCAAATCAGGCTTTCCGAAGCCATTCGCGACAAGCGGCACTGCACAAGCATAAGCAAAAGGCGGATGAAACATTAAGCAAAAGGGCGGATGAAAATATCCGCCCTTTTGCATATGCGATGCCGCAGCCGGCGATTATGCCCAGAGGTTGCGGGGATATTTGCCCTCGGCGATCATCTTTTCGATCGAGGCCACCAGCGCGGGTTTGTCCTCCTTATAGGTGACGCCGTGCCACTGCGCCGCAGAGCGGAGCACACGCAACGAGGCCGTGCCTTCGCCGATGAGTTTGTTGACCATCGTCGGGATGTAGAACTCGGCTTTGAGGTTCTCCTTGTTCCCGGCGAGCCACGTCTTGAAATACTCCCTGGAATAGGTAAAGAAATCGGGGGTGAAGCCAAAGAGGTTCATCGACACCGGCGTGTCCCCGGCCAGTACTTCGTCGGCGCCGCCGTCGTGGAAGACGATCCTGCCGTCGGGCATACGCTCGATCTGCGTGCGCTCGACCATCGAGGTGAGGTTGCCCGCAGCATCCACACCGCAGACGCCGCGCGAAACGGTCCCGTTGTCCGAAAGGGTCTTGTCGAGGTCGTAGGCGACCATGCAGTAGCTGTTCCGGCTCTCACCCAACTGCGAAAGGTAGTCGCCGATGGTCTTGTAGGCCTCGGCGCCGTAGAAATCGTCGGCATTGATTACGGCGAAGGGTTCGCGGATGGCGTCGGCCGCCATCATCACGGCGTGGTTGGTACCCCACGGCTTGACGCGCCCTTCGGGTACGGCCACCCCTTCGGGCAAGTAGTCCAGCTCCTGGAACACGAACTCCACGGCGATGCGGCCGCCGAAACGCTCCGCGGAGAAGACTTCGCGGAACTCCTTTTCGAAAGAGTGGCGGATGACGAAAACGACCTTGCCGAAACCGGCGCGGATGGCGTCGTAGACCGAATAATCTATGATGGCCTCGTTGTTGGGGCCGACTCCGTCCATCTGCTTGAGCGAACCGTAACGGGAGCCCATGCCTGCGGCGAGGACGAGTAATGTAGGTTTTACCATACTTTTCAGCTGTTTTTTGCGTTGATTCTAAACGATCACAAAGTTAAAAAATTCGGCGCGTTCCGCAAAGGTTTTCTATGAAATTGGTTATCTTTGCATTCATAATGTCATAAACCGATGAGATTTTTCAAATCCATACGGGCATGGTGGCGCGGGCTTTTCCGCAAACGCCGTTTCAACATGCTCAATGCCACGGACAACAGCGAGGAGTGGCACATGCACCTCTCGCCGGCCAGCATCTTCGCGGCCTTCCTGTCGTTCGTGCTGCTGCTGTTCATCCTCATCCTGTCGCTGGTGGCCTACTCCCCGATCCTGGAACTGCTGCCGGGATACCGCACCGAGGCAGACCGGTCGCGCGAAAGCCTCGTGCAGAACATCATCCGGCTCGACTCGATGGAGCGCATGATGAACGACATGCTCACCTACAACCAGCATATCGCGCTGATCATGGAGGGCAAAACCCCCGTGGCGCGCACGCTTGCCACGTCGGACAGCACCCGCACCAGCAAGGTGCTAGTGATGCCCTCGCCCGAGGACTCGATCCTGCGGGCGCAGATGGAGGGCGACGGCCCGTACGCCATCGCGGGCCGCAGCGGCGGGTCGCGGCGTTCGGTACGCGAGGCGATCGAGCTGGCCAAACCCGTGGAGGGGATCATCACCGACCGCTTCGACATCCGCAACGGCAATTTCGGGGTACGCATCGCGGCGGCGGCCAGCGACCGCATCACGGCCATCGACAACGGCACGGTGGTGCTGAGCCTCTGGACGCCCGAGACGGGTTACATGGTCGAGCTGCAGCATGCGAACAACCTCCTCTCGGTCTACAAGGGGCTTTCGCAGTCGCTCGTCACCACGGGGCAGACCATCCGCGCGGGCGAGATGGTCGGCTACAACGCCGAGGCGGAAGAGGGCGAGGTGCGGCTCTTCGAATTCGAACTCTGGAACAACGGCAAGCCCGTCGATCCCGAAGGGTACATCGTATTCTGACACACAGGCATGAAACAACGACTTGCAATACTGGGTTCGACAGGCTCGATCGGCGTGCAGACGCTCGACATCGTGCGTGAGAACCCCTCCCTGTTCGAAGTGCGCGTGCTGACAGCCAACCGCAACTGGCAGCGGCTCGCGGCACAGGCACGGGAATTCGACGCCGACACGGCAGTCATCGCCGACGAACGCTATTACGGGCAGCTGCGCGATGCGCTGGCCGGCACCGACGTGAAGGTTTACGCAGGCGAGGATGCCGTGGCTCAGGTCGCGGCGGGCGGCGACACCGACGTGGTGGTCAACGCGCTGGTCGGCTACGCCGGGCTGGCGCCGACGGTGGCCGCGCTCGGCGCCGGGAAGAAACTGGCGCTGGCCAACAAGGAGTCGCTCGTGGTGGGCGGCGAATACGTGATGCGGCTGGCAGCCGAAAAGCGTGCCCCGATCCTGCCGATCGACTCGGAGCATTCGGCCATCTTCCAGTGCCTGGTGGGCGAGCAGTCGCCCATACGGAGGCTCATCATCACGTGCAGCGGCGGCGCATTCCGCGACCTGCCCTGCGAAAAACTGGCCGATGTGACCGTGGAACAGGCGCTGCGCCACCCCCAGTGGGAGATGGGCGCAAAGATCACGATAGACTCGTCGACGCTGGTGAACAAAGGCTTTGAGGTGATCGAGGCACACTGGCTGTTCGGCACCCCGGTGGAGAAAATAACGGTGCTGCTGCACCCGCAGTCGATCGTACACTCGATGGTGGAGTTCGAGGACGGGGCGATCAAGGCACAGCTGGGCACGCCCGACATGCGTATGCCGATCAGCTTCGCGCTGATGTACCCCCGGCGGGCGACCCGCCCCGGCGAGCGGTTCGACTTCATGGCGCACCCTCAGCTGACATTCGCCGGGGTCGACCGGGCGAAATACCCGGCGCTGGAGATCGCCTGCGAGTGCCTGCGCCGCCGCGGCACGGCGGCCTGCACGATGAACGGCGCCAACGAGGTGGCCGTCGCGGCGTTCCTCGGCCGCAAGTGCGCATGGCTGGATATCGTGCGTGCCATCGAGTACGCCCTGGGGCGCGCCTCGTTCGCCGCCGCCCCCACCCTCGGGGACTACGCCGAGGCGAACGACGAGGCCCGGCGGCTGGCCGCGGAATACTTAGCGTTGTAACCAAAAGACAGACATGGATATAATCATCAAGATCATTCAGTTTTTCCTCTGCTTCACCATTCTGGTGGGCATTCACGAATTGGGGCACTTCCTTATGGCGCGGGTTTTCAGGATCCGCGTCGACAAGTTCTATATCTTCTTCGACCCGTGGTTTTCGATCTTCAAGTTCAAGCGCGGCGACACCGAGTACGGGCTGGGCTGGCTGCCGCTGGGCGGATACTGCAAGATCGCCGGCATGATCGACGAGTCGATGGACAAGGAGCAGATGAAACAGCCCCCCAAGCCCGACGAATTCCGCACCAAACCCGCATGGCAGCGTTTTCTGGTGATGATCGCGGGCGTGGTGATGAACGTCCTGCTGGCGATCGTCATCTACTGCGGCGTCTGCTACGTGTGGGGCGACAACTACTTCTCGAACGAGGACGCCAAATGGGGTTACAACTTCAACGAGGCGGGGCACAAGCTCGGCTTCGAGGACGGCGACAAGTTCGTGACCATCGACGGCGAACCGGTCGACGACATCAACAAGATACTCAATTCGCTGCTCATCACCGAAGGCGAGCGGAAGGTCGTCGTCGAGCGCGGCGGGAAGCACGTGGAGTTGACGTTGCCGCTGGACGAGCTGATCGAGATGCGCCAGGCCAAAGGTTACGAAGACCTCTTTACGCTGCGTGTGCCGTTCCTGATCGACAGCGCGGTGTACGAATCGGCGGCGGCGCTCAGGCGCGGCGACGAGATCGTGGCCATCGACGATGCACGGGGGCTGGAATACTCCGGCTACCAGCGATACCTCAAGACCCGGGCGGGCGGGGAAGTGACCCTGACGGTGAAACGCGAAGGCGACAGGCTGCTGCAGATCGCCGTCCCGGTGTCCGACCAGGGCAAGCTGGGCGTGATAGCACACAACCCCTATACGCTGCGCACACAGGAGTACACCTTCTGGCAGTCGATCCCGGCAGGCATCGAAAAGGCCGGGAAAGTCATTTCGTCCTACTGGGAACAGTTGAAGATGATCGTGCAGCCCAAGACCAAGATGTACGAGGAGCTGGGCGGGTTCATCGCCATCGGCAGTATTTTCCCCGGGGACTGGAACTGGGAGGATTTCTGGTTGAAGACGGCATTCCTGTCGATCATCCTCGCGGTGATGAACATCCTGCCCATACCGGGACTCGACGGCGGGCATGCGATCTTCACGTTCTGGGAGATGGTCACGGGACGCAAAGTGAGCGACAAGGTGCTGGAAGGCGCGCAGTACGTCGGGCTGGTCATCATCCTGTTCCTGCTGCTGTACGCCAACGGAAACGACATATACAGGTTCTTTATCAAGTAGGCATATGTTGCTGGGGCATGTACAGGACATGATCCAACGGCTCGCGGCCAACCGCCGCGAACGGCAGCCCCGCAGCAAGAAAGAGAAGATGCTCGACCTGCTGGGCAGGGATAGGGCCAGTCATCCGACACACCGGGAAGAACTCCCGCCCGAAACGGTCGAACGCGTCAAAGCCGAGATCCGGGAAGAGACCCGCCGGGAACGGCGCAGAAAGCGAGTCATCGGATGGATCGTGGTAATCCTGGCACTCGGGGCGGCGATTTACCTTATAATTTCGTACCTTAATTATAGCCCGGAGGGATTCCTCGGGGGCGGACAATTCGAAACAGATGAAACTGGCAAACTGCGCCGAAGCATTACGGCGACACCATTTTGAGGTTGAAACGGTGAAGGACACCACCGAGGCGTTCGCGGTGCTGAAAGCCATCGTGGAGCGGGAACGGCCGGAAATAGTATCGTTCGGCGACTCGGAAACAATGCACGCCACGGGCATCGTCGGGTGGCTGCGCGGCGACGGACGCTGGAAGCTGCTCGACGGGTTCGACCCCGCGATGAGCTATCCCGAACGGTTGGAGATACGCCGGCAGGCGCTGATGTCCGACCTCTTCATCACGGGGGTCAACGCCATCAGCATGGAAGGCTCGCTCCACTGGCTCGACAAGGTGGGCAACCGCATCGCCCCGGTCGCGTTCGGGCCCCGCAAGGTGGTCATCGTGGCCGGACGCAACAAGATCGTCGCCGACCGTGCCGAGGCCGAGGAGCGCATCCGCACGATCGCCGCACCGCAAAACGTCGCACGGCACCCGGGGTTCCGCACGCCGTGCGCCCGAACGGGCGTATGCTCGGACTGTAACTCGCCCGACCGCGTGTGCAACACGCGTATGGAGATGCTGCGGTGCTGGCCCGCAGGGCGCGTGCTGGTCGTGCTGATAGACCAGGAACTGGGACTTTGACAAATACCGGAAGGATGAAAGCCATAAGATACATAGCCATACTGATCCTCGCGGCGGCACTCGCGGCCTGCGGGGAGAAATCGGAACCGTACTACACGACAAGCTATCCGGTGAGCCGGGTCGAAGCCACCGTCACGCTCGGCGCAGCAGCAACGGCAACGGCCGAAGAAGAGCCCGAACCGGAGCCGGAACCCGAACCGGAACCCGAGCCTGAACCCGACCCGGTAATCGAGGCCATACGCGCGGACGTGCTGGCCGAGGCCCCGGTACAGGCCGGAGGCGGTTACGTGCTCGAATTCCTCTACCACAACAGCGGATGGCTCTACGTCACGCCCACGCCGGACGCCGCGCCGGTCACCGGGTCGTTCAACAAGGAACCCGACAAACCCGACCAGTTGCGGTTCTTCTACGAGGACGCCGACTACACCTATGCGGTTTCCTCCTATTCGGAGGAGGGCAAGAGCCTCACGCTGCTGACCGTAGACCTCACGGCCAAATACCAGGCCCTCTACCCCACGGCCGGCATCACGAAGGTCGAGAGGCTGGAATACACGACGCACCCCTTCTAAGGGCTGCGAAGACCCTTTACAAACCGACAATACACCGATGGCAAAAGTCAAAAAAGCCTTTTTCTGCAAGAATTGCGGGTTCGAAGCCCCCAAATGGCTGGGGCGCTGCCCCTCGTGCGGCGAGTGGAACACCTTTACGGAGGAGATCATAGCCCGCGAAAGCGGTTCCGTGGCGGCCAATGCCGCAGGGCCGCTGCCCGCGGCGAAACCCCAGCGCGTAGGCGACATCCGCGAAAGCGAACACCGCCGCATAGACGTGGGCAACGGCGAGGTGAACCGTGTGCTGGGCGGCGGGATGGTGCCGGGGTCGCTGATCCTCGTGGGCGGGGAGCCGGGCATCGGCAAGTCGACCCTCTCGCTGCAGATCGCACTGGCGGCGAACGGGCTGAAAACGCTCTATGTCTCGGGCGAGGAGTCGGCCGAGCAGATCAAGATGCGCGCGGGGAGGATCGGAATCGGCAACGACGAATGCCTGATCTATCCCGAGACGCTGCTCGAAAATATCGTCAGGCAGATCGGCGAACACAGGCCCGACTTGGTGGTGATCGACTCGATACAGACCATCTATACCGACCTGCTGGACTCGTCGGCGGGAAGCGTGTCGCAGATACGCGAATGCGCCGCGACGCTGCTCAAGTATGCCAAGTCGACCGGGACGTCGATCTTCATCATCGGCCACATCACCAAGGACGGAAGCATCGCCGGGCCCAAGATCCTGGAACACATCGTCGACGTCGTCCTGCAATTCGAAGGCGACAGCAACAATATCTACCGCATCCTGCGCGGCATAAAGAACCGTTTCGGCGCGACGTTCGAAATCGGGGTGTTCGAGATGCTGGATAGCGGCCTGCGGAGCGTGGACAACCCGTCCGAGATCCTGCTGACGCACTACGAGGAGCCGCTGAGCGGCATCGCCGTGGGCGCTTCGGCCGACGGCGTGCGCCCCTACCTGATCGAGGTGCAGGCACTTGTGAGCGGCGCGGCATACGGTACGCCCCAGCGTTCGACGACGGGCTACGACACCAAGCGCATGAACATGCTGCTGGCCGTGCTGGAAAAACGCGTGGGAATGAAGATGTTCCAGAAGGACGTCTTCCTGAATTTCGCCGGCGGGTTCAAGGTCGCCGACCCGGGATTAGACCTGGCAGTGGTCGCGGCGGTGATCTCGTCGTACTACGACCGCCCCGTCGCCGAGGGGGTCTGCTGCGCGGGCGAGATCGGGCTTTCGGGCGAAGTGCGCCCGGCGCCCCGCACCGAGCAGCGCATCAGCGAGGCCGCACGCCTGGGATTCAAACGCATCGTCGTATCGGGGTATCTGGGCAAGGGCGCCAAACGCCCCAAGGGGATCGAGGTCGTGACGATAAACAGCGTAGACCAACTGCCACGGGCGCTTTTTGTGGAATAGATTTTGCTCTTACACCCGTAAAAAGGAGTAAGAGATGCAAAAACGAATAGTCGTTCTCGGCGGGGTGGGTTTTATCGGCACGCACCTCTGCCTGCGCCTTCTGGAGGAAGGGCACGAGGTTTTCTGCGTCGATATCCGCGATGCGGTCAACTCGCCCCTGCTGCGGGGCGTATTGCAGCACCCCCTGTTCCGGTATGTACACCACAATATCATCAACGGGTTCAGTATCCGCTGCGACGAGATATACAACCTCGCGTCGCCGTCGCGCGTGCGCTACAACAAGGCGCTCCCGGTGGAGACGCTCCGCGTGAGCGTGCTGGGCGCCATAAACGCGCTCGACACAGCACGCACCGAACATGCGCGGGTGGTCTTCGCCTCGGCGGGAAACATCTACGGCATCGGGCAGCGCGACCCGGCGAGCGAACCGGGCAACTGCTGCTCGACGCACTACATCCTCTGCGAAGGCAAGCGCGCCGCCGAGGCACTGCACAGAGCATACCACAGCGAATACGACGTCGACACGCGCATTGCCCGCATATTCAACACCTACGGCAGCGGCGCCGACCCGATGGATCAGCGCGTGGTGATAAAGATGGTCGTGGCGGCCTTGCAGAACCGCGACATCGTCGTCAACGGCAGCGGGGAGCAGCTACGCACGTTCTGCTGGGTCGAAGACCTCGTGGAGGGGCTCGTCAGGCTGATGGAAGCACCGCCGTCGGCCGGGGCGGTGCGCACGGTGAACCTGGGCAGCAACCATGAAATCGCCATCCGGGCGCTGGCGGAGAAGATCGTGGCCCTGACGGGAAGCCGCTCGCGGATCGTGCACACGGCGGCACGGGCCGACGACGCAAGGCGGCGCACGCCCGACATCTCGGCAGCACGCAGGGAGCTGGGCTGGGTGCCCCGTACACCGCTCGCGGAAGGGCTGCGCCGCACGATCAGCTATGCGGAAAAGGAGTTGGCGGACAAGGCCTACGCCGGGGTCACATGGGCAGAGATGAACTGAAAAAGAAGATAGAATGACAACTACGGATTTTGACAAGATCATCTGGCGGGACGCGCTGACGTTCGTGGACTTTTTCGCCACATGGTGCGGGCCATGCCAGATGATGCACCCCGCCATCGACAAGTTCCAGCGGGAGATGAACGGCCGCGTGGATGTATACAAGGTGGATATCGACGACCGCGGAATGCTGGACGCAGTGCACCGCTACAACATCATGTCGGTGCCGACGCTCATGTTCTTCCGCCGCGGCGAAGTGCTGTGGCGCGAGAGCGGCCGCGTGGGTTACGACCATCTGGTAAACGTGCTGCGGGAGCTGGAAAAGCGCGAACAGGTGGCACAGCGATGAACTCCCGCGCGAAACAAACAATGCATGAAAGGGAGGCCTATGCCTCCAGACGCCAGGCGAGCTCCTCGTGGACGTAGTCTTCGGCAGGGAGCTTACCCAGAGAACCGGCTGCGCGGAGTACCGCCTGCCGGTTCTCCTCGTTTTGCGCCGCGACGGCCGCGAGCAGCGCCACCGCACCCTGAGCCGTAAGGCGGGCGGCGGGGACGGGATGCTGCGCCAGAGGCCGGGAGGAAACCTGCTGCCCGGCAGCACACGGGGAGGCGACATGCGGGTCTGCGGCCGGAGAAGCGCCTGGGGCGGCTGAGGCAATTGCAGCGGAAGGGGTGTCGCCAACGGAAGAATCGCCGGAAACAGGCGTGGCAGCTTCCGGAGAAGAGGCCTCCGTAACAGAAGCATCAGAGACAAAGGCACCCGGTGCAACAGAGGTATCCGCAGCGGCGGAAATTGCGGCGGCGGTCGCCTCGGTCATCGCTTCGGCCGGCGTTTCGACCGTCGCCTCGGCCGTTGCATTGCGGTGCACGGCTTCGACGGCCGGTGCAACCCATGAGGCCGTAAGGCGGGGACTGCGCGCGGCGGCGAGCAGGGCGGCATACTGCAACAACGCATCGGGCGAGGCGATCCACGCCGAGAACAGCGCGGGGAACGCCTCGGCTCGGCTCAGCAGGGCAAAAGCGGCTTCCTCAGCGATTTCGGAATTGACGATGCCTGCGGCCCATGCGGGGAACTCCTCCGGCGTAAGGCACGCCGGACATGCAATATGCAACGCGGCAAGGCGCAGTTCGCGGACATCCTGCCGGTAGAGGTAACGGGCGAAACCGTGGTCGGGCGCCTCCGCACGCGCTATCCGGCGCAATGTGGGCAGGCTTACCCCGTAATTCAGTCCGTAAGGCGTGCCGTAATAGCGCATCGAATCGGCTACGGCACCGTTACGCTCGCGGCGCAACTCCCTGAGCAGCGCCACCATACGCGACGTATAATCCATCGGTAAAAGCTATTTGCGGCGGGGAAGCGCGACGTTGATCGTGCGGCCGAACTCGAACAGGGGAAGCACCGCGCGGGCATACTCGCGGCCGCCTGCGATGACCGTGCAGACCGACGGGTCGGCCACACGGCAGGCCACGGTATTGGACTCCTTGGCCGAAGCCTCGACGGCGGTAGCCGTATTGCCCGAGGGTTCGATCTGCAGCAGCACCATGTCGCCCGAAAGGTCGCTCTCGGGGAGCAGCCCGGCGGCGGCACTGAAACGGCAGACGATATATTGCTTCTTGTCGGATTGCGGATAGACCACATAGCGGCGGGTCTCGGTGGTGACGACACGCTTGCCCAGGAAGAGCTCCAGATAGCTCTGTTCGAGGCGTTCGATCTCGGCCAGGGCGGCTTTCAGCCCTTCGCCGAAGACATTTTCGCCGGCTTCGCCCGTGATGAGCTCGATACGGTGCCTGCGAAGCGAAAAGATCGTGTTGGCGGCTTCGCGGGCGGCGTCCTCCAACGCCAGCACCACCATGTCGTTCTTGTCGGCCTGGAGGCGCGAAAATTCGTCCTCGGACGTGGCATGGGACATCACCGTGCGCGAAGGCTGGGCCGGGGCGGGCGCGTCGAGGCACGCCTTGGGATCGAGCAGGGCGACCGAAGCCCCCGTAACGGCCCATGACATCTTGTCGGTCAGCGGGGCGCGGACGCCGAGGAATTTCTGCGCATAGCGCGCATAGGGGCCGCTGAGGGTCACGTCGCGCTCGGCCGTGACGTCGACAGCCAGCACCGTGCGGGGCTGCGACACGACGATGCCGCCCGATGTTTCGTCGGCCCCTTGCAGGGCTATGTATGGGTTTTGCGCCGCGGCGCCGCCGCATACGACGAGGGCGAGCGCCAAAAGTCTGAGTTTCATGGGTTCGAATTTTTTAATCGCTAACGCAAATGTAACTTATTTTGCCGTGCTATCAAAATTTCAGGTAAAAATCGCGCGTCAGGGCGCGGTATTCGGGGGTATACTGCTCGTGCACACCCGTGCCGATAACCAGCTCGGTGCGATCGGGGGCCGGGACGGAAGGCACAGAAAAGAGGGGGACGGCATCCAACAGGGCCGCCGGGTCATCGGAACGAAGGCCGGAACCCGCGGCGGAAAAACCGGAGGGAGGCGAAGCGGCGGCGGGCGGAAAAACGTCGCCGGAAGGCGTACGGACGAATTCGAGCAGCACCCGTTTGGCCGCGTGGCGGGGCGTCGTGCGCACGTCGGTACGGCGCACCGGAAGCAACACGTCCCGGCAGATGCCGATGAAACGGGCGGCCTCGTCCGCAGGCAAGACCACGGCGAAGTGCCCCTCGTCGGAGAGCAGACGCACGACGGCGTCGCGCAGATCGCCGAAGGGCAGCCGTACGGCATGGCGGGCCGTGGTACGCCCCGCGTCGGGGCAGGTGAGCGAATCGACAAAGAACGGCGGGTTGGAGACGACCAGGTCGAACTTTCCCTGCGGGGCGAACTCTTGTACGGGGCACTGCACGAACGCTACCCTGCCGCCCCACGGCGAGGCATCGGCATTCTCGCGCGCCTGCGAAATGTCTTCCACGTCGACACCCGTGATCCGGGCCCCGGGGACACGTTGTGCCATCATCAGTGCGATAAGCCCCGTACCAGTACCGATATCGAGGATGCGCCTGTCCGACGGACACACCGAGACCCAGGCGCCCAGCAGCACGCCGTCCGTCCCGACCTTCATCGGGCAGCGATCCTGGCGTATGGCGAATTGTTTGAAGCGGAACATCGTCTCTATGCTTTGAGGTAACCGTCGATACCCGCCCCGAAGAGCGAGAAATCGTAACGCACAGGGTCGGCGGGATCGAACATGCGGAGCGAAGCGGTGGTCTGCTCGACGGCACGCCAGTCGTTCTGGCGGCGTGTGAGCAGCCCCAGCGCACGGGACATATTGCCTGTATGGACGTCGAGCGGGATATAGAGCGCCGACATCGGGATGCGCGTCCACTCGCCGAAATCCACGCCACGCCCGTCGCTGCGCACCATCCAGCGCAGGTACATGCAGAGCCGTTTGCAGGCGGCGCCCTTCTCGATGGACGAAAGATGTTTTTCGCAACGCGGGGCATGGCCGCAGCTAAAAAACTCGCGCCGGAATTCGGCAAAGACCGCCGGGATGCTCCGCGTCGCCTCGTAACGGGTCTCGAAGAAATTCCCGATGCCGCCGTGAAGCTCTTCCATACGGCGCAGTGCCAGCACGAAGTCACGCAGGTCGCCGCCGTTGAACGTGCGGTGGGCATAGGACGAAAGCGATGCCAGCTCCTTCTCCGAGGCGTTACGCACGAAATCCGCCGGAGCGTCGTCCATGCAGCGCATCATCCGGTGGCCGTTCGCCACGATCGCCTTGCGGTTACCCCAGGCGATCGTGGCGGCGAAAAATCCCGCGATCTCCCGGTCGGCACGCCCCGCATAGCGGTGCGGCACCGAAATCGGGTCGCACTCGATAAACTCGGGACGGTTGTATTTGTCGTGGAGCCGTTCGAGCAGCTCCCTGAGTTCTGTATCCATAATACAACTGTATTTATGCAATGATCCGCAACCCCGAACGGCTACGAAAACAGCCCGAAGCAGCCCCGCCACGCCGGGAAAGCCGCCGGATACCGGAAGCGATGTCAGACGGCAGGGCACCCGGGGAACCCGTACGGCGCCGCGAACCGCCCACCGGGCGCAGCCTTACAGAATCCGGCCGTCGGACATCGTGATGCGGCGGTCGGCCATGGCGGCGAGGTGTTCGTCGTGGGTCACGATCACGATGGTCTGCCCCAGCCGGTCGCGCAGCTCGAAAAAAAGACGGTGTATCTCGTCGCGGTTGTGCGTATCGAGGTTGCCCGAGGGTTCGTCGGCCAGCAGCACGGCGGGGGAATTGATCAGGGCCCGTGCGATAGCCACGCGCTGCTGCTCGCCGCCGGAAAGCTGGCCGGGCTTATGGTCGCGGCGCCCGGCGAGACCCATCATTTCCAGCAGCTCCGCGGCGCGGCGTTCGACCTCCGCACGGGGGTGTTTGCCGATCAGCCCCGGGATGCAGACGTTCTCGAAGGCCGTGAACTCGGGCAGCAGGTGGTGGAACTGGAACACGAAACCGATGCGTCCGTTGCGGAATCGGGACAACGTCTTATCGCCCAGCGAAAAAACATCCTGCCCGTCGATTTCGACCCTTCCGCAGTCGGGCCGCGAAAGCGTACCCACGATCTGCAACAGCGTGGTCTTGCCGGCGCCGCTGGCACCGACGATCGAAACGACCTCGCCCCGGGCGACGTCGAGCGAAACGCCTTTCAGCACTTCGAGGTCGCCGAAGCGCTTGTGTATATCGGTAACTTTAATCATCGGTCGGTTTTTTATCCAGTTTGTATTTCGCTTCGATCGCCCGTATCGACCGATCGACATCCGCCAACAATCCTTCGATATATCCCTCCGGAAAATAATAGGGCGCTGTCAGCATGAATTCGGCAAAACACGGCACCGAGAAAATACATTCCCACCGCTCGTACATGTCCCCGGTATAGAAACGCTCCCGCTGTTTCTCGCTGAAGTCCTTGGACATATCGTTCTGGGCAGTGAGTTTTAACTGGTAGTACATCGAGATATTCTCCTCCAAATCGGCCAGCACGGCGTATCCCTGCGTAACGGCCAGCAGGAAGTCCTTGTCGGGCACCGAAGACATCAGGCCGGAATTCTTCAGCACCTCGAAAGCATCCCTGCGCGGATGGAAGAAATGGATCCGCCCGTAAACCGGATCGAAAGAGGCCATCGTATCGGACGGTATCCGTTTCAGGTCGCGGCGGTTGTCCGTCAAGAACTTGCAGGCGCGCATTTCCCATTGCTGATAGTCCCAGACCTGCATGAAATCCGCGCGGTTGGTTTCCAGTTCGGCATGTACCAGCAGCATCGTCGCACGCACCTCGCGCGCCACGCGCCAGCGTTCGATCAGCCCCGAGCCGGCGAACGTAACGACAATACCGATGATGACCACCGAGAGTTGCAGCGCGTATTCGCGCCATGTCCGTGCCGGAAAAGACTTGGATTTCTTTGTCATCGCCTCTTATTTCTGGACGCCCTGCCGTTCGAAACGGTATTTTTTATTTATGGAGGCGATCACATCGTCGACCGCCCGTATCATATGACCGAAATAATCGCCCCCGCCGAAAAAATAAGCGGAAGTGCCGATGAAGGCCGCACACAACGGGTCTTCAAAAATTATCTTCCACGACCCGTATGTTCCCATGGGAGCGAGCGAAAAGCCGGGAGTATTGACAAACAGGTGGTTTTGCGCATCCTGTTTCCGCCCGGAATACATAGCGACATTCTCCCGGAAATCGTTGAGCCGGTTATAACATCCGAAAATATCCGCCAGGAACTGCTTGTCCCCCACCGCCGAAACGATATCCGAGGACTTGAGCACTTCGAGCGCCTCCTGCTGCGGCCTGTAGGACGGCAGGTAACTCAAGAGCAGGCTGTAATGGGCCAGCGAATCGGCCGGAATGTCTTCCAGTTCGTCGTATTCCATGAACATCAGCATTCCCCGGCGGTCGTAGTCGAGGTTGCTGTAAACATCACGCAGCATTTCGCGGTTCTGTTCCAGCTCGGAAACCACCAACTGCATGACCGTTCTGACCTGTCGCTGGCTCGCCCAGCGGGAAATCAGGCCGGAACCGGCGAACGTAACGACGATACCGATAATGACCACCGATAACTGCAACGCATAGTCGCGCCATGTCCAGTTGAAAGCGGGCTTCCCGACCGCCGTCCCGGCCACCGGGCGGGAGCCCCCGGAGCGGTCGGAACTCCCGGCAGGGCGGCCTGACTGCGACCCGCCCTGCGGGTTGTCCGGCTGGACGTTGCGGCGTCCCCTCGGCGAGCGGGCCGACTGTCCGCCTTCGCGTTCGCCCTGCGGTCTGTTTTGCTGTCCGCCCTGCGGCCTTCCCCGCCGTCCGTCACGACGCCCGGCAGGTTTCCCCGCCCCGTTTTCCGACACCTTTTCCGCAGGTTTCTCCGCCGGATTCCCCGTTATTTTTTCATTTGGCATATCTCTCCGCTGTTTTGTACGTATGCGTTGAAGATCCTCACCGTATCGACGGCTTCCCGCACGTCGTGCACGCGCAGGATCACGGCACCCTGCCGCAGGCACTCCCACCCCAGGGCTACGGTACCCGCGAGGGATTGGGCAGGGGTGGCGCCGAGCACACGGTAGATCATCGACTTGCGCGAGAGCCCCGCCAGTACGGGATAGCCCAGCGCACAGAGGCGGTGAAGCCCGGCGAGCAGTTCGTAATTCTGTTCCGTGGTCTTGGCGAAGCCGAAACCGGGGTCGAGGACGAGATGCTCGCGTGCGATCCCGGCGGCGAGCAACGCGGCGGTTTTGGTCTCGAAATAGGCGACGACCTCGGCCGTGATGTCACGTTTGTAGTCTGCAAGCGACTGCATGGTCTTCGGATCGCCCTTCATGTGCATGGCGATATAGGGAACGCCCGCACCGGCTACGACAGAGGGCATGGCAGGATCGAGTTCCCCGGCAGAAATGTCGTTGATGATCAGGGGGCCGAACCTTTCGATCGCGCGGGCTGCGACTTCGCTGCGGAACGTATCGACCGAAACGGCCATGCCGGGTGCCAGCCGCCGCACGGCCTCCACCCCCAGCTCCACACGCCGCCACTCCTCTTCGGGCGGCACTTCGTCCGCCCCGGGACGCGACGAGTAACCGCCGACATCGATGATCGACGCCCCTTCGGCCACGGCTTCGCGCACACGGCGCTCTACATGCGACGCATCGGGCATGCGGCTGCCGGCAAAGAACGAATCGGGGGTAACATTCAGAATCGCCATCACCTGCGGCCGCGAGAAGTCCAACAAGGGTTTATTTGGTTCCATGGCTGAAAATACGGTCGAGTTTAACTACTGCCGGTTCGAGGTCTTCCTCGAAGATATTGACCACCACATAGTCGGCGCGGGCGCTCAGCGCATCGTCGTCGAGCTGCGCGGCGATGCGGCGCACGACCTGATCGGCCCCGCACCCGTCGCGGCGGCAGGTGCGCTCGATGCGCAGTTCGCGCGGCGCGAGGACGGCGACCGTCTTGTCGACACAACCTTCGAGCCCTGCTTCGAACAGGATGGCGCTTTCGAGGATCACGTAGCTACCCTCCTGCCGCGCCGCCCAGGCATCGAAATCACGCATAACGACCGGATGCACCAATGCATTGAGGTCTGCCAGCGCCTGCGGGTCGGCAAAGACGATGCCCGCGAGGTAAGCCCGGTCGAGCACCCCGTTGCGGAAAGTCCCCTCGCCGAAGCGGCCGGCCAACTGCCGCCGCAGCGCCCCATCCTCCTGCATCAGCCGTTTGGCCGCAGCGTCCGAATCGTAAACCGCAATGCCCTTCTGTGCAAAAAGGCGGCAGACAGTGCTCTTGCCGCTGCCCATGCCGCCCGTAATTCCTACTTTCATCATTCCTGTCCGTCGGGAAAATCTATCTCGGGAACCGCGTCGATAGAGGTTATCTTAATATCGCTGAATTTCACGGAAATCGCATTCTGCAACGACTGCGGGTCGATGATGATCCGCCCCTCGTGCCCCTCCTCGCGCGAGCGCTTGTACTTGAGCGCCGAGAGCGGGATGCGCAGCGTCTTGTTCATGTAGACCTGGTAACCGAACAGGTTGGTACCGACCCCCTCGACGGTACACGTCACATCGAAAACCTGCCCGTCGACATCCACACGCACCTTCTGTTCGGTGGTATAGATGTAACTCAGTTTGGCGATATACCACAGGATGAACGACGCCATGAGCAGTGCCAGAAAGACCGGCGAGACATAGCGGTGCATCCACTTCAGCAAACTGTCTATTGCACGTTGGAGTTCCATGACGCAAAGTTAAAAATAAAATGGACTGCACCAACCGTGCAATCCACTTTATTTGCATAGTAAATATAAGGTGTGTTACTCCTTGTCGATCTTGGCACGCTTGGCCATCAAGTCGTAAGCGACCGGCGTAGCGATGAAAATCGTAGCCACCGTACCCACGATGACGCCGACCGTCAGGGCGAAGATGAAGCCGCGGATGGTCTCGCCGCCGAAGAAGAAGATGGCGAGCAGCGTCACGAGCGTCGTACCCGACGTGTTGATCGTACGCGACAGCGTCGAGTTGATGGCGTTGTTCACGTTCTCCTTGAGGTTGCGCTTGGGATAGAGCCCCAGGTACTCGCGGATACGGTCGAAGACGACCACCGTATCGTTGATAGCATAGCCGATGATCGTAAGGATCGCGGCGATGAACGCCTGGTTCACCTCGAGGTTGAAGGGCACGAAGCCGTAGAGCATCGAGAAGAGGCCGATGATGAACAGCGCGTTGACGGCCAGTGCGAGCGTGGCGCCCGATGCCCACTGCCAGCGCTTGAAGCGGAACGTGATGTAGAGGCCGATGGCGATGAGCGAGAACAACACCGAGTAGATGGCGTTCCAGGTCATGTCCTTGGCGATCGAAGGGCCGATCTTGTCGGCTGTGAGGATACCGTTGACGTCGGTCTGGGTATTGCGGAACTGCTCGAAGGTGATGTCGTACGAATAGAGCGGCTTCAGGGCATCGAAGAGAATCTGCTCCACTTCGGCCGTAGCCTCGTCCGACGTGTCGTCGTAGCGGTACTGTGTCACGATGCGCATCTGGTTCTCGTTGCCGTACTGCTTCACCTCGAAACTGATTGCCGAAGCATCGGCATCGGCACGCTGCGAGAATGCCTCGCCCAGGTTCCGGCGGACTTCCTCGGCGGAAACGGCCCGGTCGAAACGGATCACATAGGCACGACCGCCCGTGAACTCGGCACCGAGGTTCAGGCCGCGGGCCACGAACGAGATGCACGAAAGGGCGATCAGCACCACGGCGATCGTATAACCGACCTTACGCACGCGGATGAAATCGAAATGGGTGTTACTCAGGAAATTCTCAGACCACTTGTACGAGAAGGTGATGTTGCCCCATTTGCCGACGATCCACTCGATCAGCAAGCGGGTGATGAAGATCGCGCAGAAGACCGAAGTGATGATACCGATGATGAGGGTCGTAGCGAAGCCCTGTACGGGGCCGTTACCGAAGATGAAAAGCACGATACCGGTAATGATGGTCGTCAACTGGCCGTCGATAATAGCCGAATAGGCTTTCGAGAAACCGTCCTTGATGGCCAGCGAGAGCCCCTTGCCGCCGCGCAACTCCTCCTTGATACGTTCGTAGATGATGACGTTGGCGTCGACGGCCATACCCATCGTCAGCACGATACCCGCGATACCCGGCAGGGTCAGCACGGCACCGAACGACACCAGGACGCCCATCAGCAGGAAGACGTTGCAGAGCAGGGCGATGTCGGCCATCCACCCCGCCGTCTTGTAGAACAGGCCCATGTAGAGCAGCACGAGGATGAAGGCGATCACGAACGAGAGCATGCCCGCGTTGATCGACTCCTGACCCAGCGAGGGGCCCACGACGGTATCCTGGATGATCTTGGCCGGAGCGGGAACCTTACCCGAGTTGAGTACGTTGGCAAGGTCTTTCGCCTCCTGAATCGTGAAGTCGCCCGTGATCTGCGAGGAACCCTTGTCGATCTTGGTGTTCACGCGGGGTGCGGAATATACGTACCCGTCGAGGACGATGGCGATGCATTTGCCGATGTTCTCGCCCGTCAGGCGCGCCCACTCCTGCGTACCCTCGCCGTTCATGGTCATCGACACCTCGGCCGTAGCGCCGCGCTGGGCGTACTGCTCGGTGGCGCTCGTCACGACCGACCCGTCCAGCGGAGCCTTGCCGTCGGGCGTGGAAATCTTGATGGCATAGAGGTAGTAGCGGCCGTCGATCTTATCGTCGCCCTTGACACCCCACTTGAAGTCGATGTCGGCCGGGAAAAGCTCGCGTACCGCAGGGTTTGCCAGGTATTCGTTGACGGCAGCCATGTCGGCCTTATAAGCGGCACCGATGGCAGCACCGCCCGCATAGTTCGGGTCGAGCACGGCGAGCAGCGGGTTCTGCGTACGGTCGTAGCGGCCGGCATCGACGTGTTCGGTAGCGGCAACGGAATCGGCGCCGATCTCGGCGATCAGGCCTGCGGCGTCGCCGGAAGCGGTCTGCTCACCGACGGCCTCGGCTTCGGCCGAAGCGGTCTCGGGCTGTGTGGCGGCGGGGAGCTCGGCCAGCTCGGCCTTGACGAGCTTATCGGCTGCTGCCAGTGCGGGAAGCACCTCGCGGGCATCGTAGGTCAGCCAGAATTCGAGCGACGCGGTACCCTGCAACAGGTCGCGCACACGCTGCGGCTCCTTCACGCCCGGCAGCTCGACCAGGATGCGGTGCGAGTTGGGCAGGCGCATGATGTTGGGCTGCGTAACGCCGAAATGGTCGATACGGCTGCGCAGGACGTTGAACGAAGCGGCGATGGCGGCATCGGTTTCCTTCTTGAGGATTTTCTCGACGTCGGCATCGGAGCTTTCGAGCGTGATGTCCTTACGGTCGGGGCTGACGAAGATCGCAGCCAGCGAACCGCCGTTCGAAAGGCGCTGGTAGGCCTTCACGAAGTCGGAAATATAGTCTTTCGAGGTGCCGTCCTTCAGGGCCGCGTTGGCCTCGGCGATGGCGCCGACGAAGGCGGGATCGTTCTGGCTGTCGCCGGCGAGCGCCTTGACGACATCCTCGACCTGCACCTCCAGCATGACGTTCATACCGCCCTTGAGGTCGAGACCCAGGTTCAGTTCCTTCTCCTTGCACTCCTTGTAGGTGAATTTCTTGAACCCGAGGTTATAAACACCCAGATTCTGAACCGAATCGAGGTAATGCTGTTCGGCCTCGCCCTGCTGGTCGAGGGGGAACTGCGCGGCGTACTCCGACGCCTTCTTCTCTACGCTCCGCGTCTTGAACGTGAAGGAGAGCTGGTAAACACACGCAAGCGCCAAAAGGACTGCGAGTAATTTAATAGCACCTTTACTTTGCATTTGAATTGAAAAATTTTGTTATTATTTGTTGTAATTATTGTCATTACGCATAATAGCATGCAAAGATAGGAAAAAAGAATTGAAAATCGGAAATAACGAATTAAGATTTGCGTCGGGAAGATAAAAAAACTGTAATTTTGAAGCCGTATGATAAAATATACGGAGTACAAGTACCACCTTACGGCGCTCTTCAGCGTGGCGGTATGGGGAGCGACGTTCGTTTCGACGAAGGTGCTCATCGCCAATTCGCTGACCCCGGCGGAGATATTCCTGCTGCGGTTCGCCATGGCCTACCTCTGCATCCTACCCCTGTCCGGCAGGCGGTTGTGGGCATCGGGATGGCGCGACGAAATGACGCTGGCAGTAGCGGGGATCACGGGCGGCTCGCTCTATTTCCTGACCGAAAACATGGCGCTGGAATACGCCCCGGCTTCGAACGTCTCGCTGATCGTGTGCACGGCGCCCGTATGGACGGCCGTACTGCTGAGCCTGCTCTACCGCGGCGAACGGATGACGCGGCGGCAGGCCGTGGGTTCGGCGTTGGCGTTCGCAGGCATGGTACTCGTCGTCCTCAACGGCCGTTTCGTGCTCCGGCTCTCGCCCAGGGGCGACATGCTGGCATTGTCGGCGGCACTGCTGTGGATGGTCTATTCGCTGGTCATCAAACGCATCGGCGGCCGCTACCCTGCCGTATTCATCACCCGCAAGGTATTCTTCTACGGGCTGCTGACCATCCTGCCGGTATTCGTTTTCCAGCCTTTTTCGATCACTTCAGAGGTGTTGGCCCGCCCCGCCGTGTGGGGCAACCTGCTGTTCCTCGGGCTCGTGGCGTCGATGCTCTGCTATGTCCTGTGGAACGCCGCGATGCACAGGCTGGGAGCCGTGCGCACGACCAACTACATCTATTTCAACCCGTTGGTGACGATCATCACGGCGGCGGCCTGCATCGGCGAGCGCATCACCCCCGCGGCACTGGCAGGCGCGGCACTGATCCTCTACGGCATGTGGCGGGCAGAACGGGGATAGGCGCGGGATCTCGCCTCAAAGGGCTATTTCCGGCAACTAACCGCGTAAACGGAATCAGGAACCCGAAAGACAGCCACACCAGCAAGGAAGAGCAGCACGGTGCAAACAGCAAACGTGGCTGGGCGGCCCATATACGCAGGGAGTTGGCAGGTATCCCAAAGATAGCGATAAAAACCGGAAATCAGAATGCCGCCGGACAAAAAAAGGTGCGACCCGAAAATCCGGATCGCACCCCTGGGAATTTATATGAAAGCCTTGCGGCTGAAGTGTCCCGAACACTTCGAGTATTACTTCACCTCCTCGAACTCGACGTCCTCAGGCTGAGAGCTGTCGCCGCCATTCGACGCGCCGCCGGCATTGGCCTGCGACTGCGACTGGCCGGCATCGGCCCCGGGCTGTGCGCCCTGCGCCTGCTGCTGTGCGTAGATGTCCTGCGATGCAGCCTGCCATGCGGCGTTCAGCTCGGCGATGGCCGTGTCGATAGCCGCCACGTCGGCGTTCTTGTGCGCCTCCTTCAGCTTGGCCAGCGCACCCTCGATCGCGGACTTCTTGTCGGCGGGGAGCTTGTCGCCATACTCTTTGAGCTGCTTCTCCGTGGCAAAGATGTTCGAGTCGGCGGCGTTGATCTTGTCGATACGCTCCTTCTCCTCCTTGTCCTTGGCCTCATTGGCCTTGGCCTCGTCGCGCATACGCTGGATCTCCTGCTCGGTAAGGCCCGAAGAAGCCTCGATACGGATCTTCTGTTCCTTGCCCGTGCCCTTGTCCTTGGCCGAGACGTTCAGAATACCGTTGGCGTCGATATCGAACGTCACCTCGATCTGCGGCACACCGCGCGGAGCGGCAGGAATGCCGTCCAGGTGGAAGCGGCCGATCGACTTGTTGTCGCGGGCCAGCGGACGTTCGCCCTGGCAGACGTTGATCTCGACCGAAGGCTGGTTATCGGCAGCCGTGGAGAAAGTCTCCGACTTGCGGGTCGGGATCGTGGTGTTGGCGTCGATGAGCTTGGTCATCACACCGCCCAGGGTCTCGATACCCAGCGACAGCGGCGTAACGTCGAGCAGCAGCACGTCCTTCACCTCGCCCGTGAGCACACCGCCCTGGATAGCGGCGCCTACGGCCACCACTTCGTCGGGGTTCACGCTCTTGTTGGGCGTGCGGCCGAAGAACTCCTCGACGATCTTCTGGATCGCGGGGATACGGGTCGAACCGCCGACGAGGATCACCTCGTTGATCTGCGAAGCGTCGAGGCCCGCGTCGCGCAAAGCGAGTTTGCAAGGCTCGATGGTCTTGCGGATCAGGTGGTCGCACAGCTGCTCGAACTTGGCACGCGTGAGCGACATAACGAGGTGCTGCGGAATGCCGTTGACGGGCATGATGTACGGCAGGTTGATCTCCGTGGAGGTCGAGGACGAAAGTTCGATCTTCGCCTTCTCGGCAGCTTCCTTCAGACGCTGCAAGGCCATCGGATCCTGGCGCAGGTCGATCTGGTGCTCGGCCTTGAACGCCTCGGCCATGTAGTCGATCAGCACGTGGTCGAAGTCGTCGCCGCCCAGATGGGTATCGCCGTTGGTCGACTTCACTTCGAAGACGCCGTCGCCCAGCTCGAGGATCGAAATATCGAACGTACCGCCGCCGAGGTCATACACGGCGATCTTCATATCGCTGCTCTTCTTGTCCATACCGTAGGCCAGTGCGGCTGCGGTAGGCTCGTTGATGATACGGCGCACCTTCAGCCCGGCGATTTCGCCAGCCTCCTTCGTAGCCTGGCGCTGCGAGTCGGAGAAATAGGCGGGAACCGTGATGACAGCCTCCGTAACCTCCTGTCCGAGGTAGTCTTCGGCCGTCTTCTTCATCTTCTGCAGGATGATGGCCGAAATCTCCTGCGGCGTATACTGGCGGCCGTCGATATCGACGCGCGGGGTGTTGTTGTCACCCTTGACGATCGGATAGGGGGCACGCTCTATATCGGCCGTAACCTGATCGTAGCGCTCGCCCATGAAACGCTTGATCGAAAAGACCGTACGTTTGGGGTTGGTGATGGCCTGACGCTTAGCCGGGTCACCCACCTTGCGCTCGCCGTCCGCCGTGAAAGCCACCACAGACGGGGTCGTGCGGTGTCCCTCGGAGTTGGGAATAACCACGGGCTCGTTGCCCTCCATCACTGCTACGCAGGAGTTCGTAGTACCTAAGTCAATACCAATAATCTTTGCCATAATCGTATATAAGTTTAATGTTATTTTTTACGTTGTCTTGTGCCCCGCCCCTTCGCCCTGCGGTTCCGGCTGCCGGTCACGCCCGTAGATCGAACAAAGGTTGTACCAAACGGCAATCCCTGCCAAATTGTCAGCATAATGGCAGAATTCCTCCGTACGACCGTCCCGGCAGCTCCGGCCCAGGTGTTATTTTGGCAGAAAGGCCGGGGAGGAACGGGAGGTGCAAAGCAGGAGGGCAAGCAACCGGACAGCGGACGAAGGCATACGGCAGCGACACGGGCAATCAGCAAGGGCGTCGGGCAGGGATGGGGAAAGGAACAATCGGAGAAAAAGGGCAACCGGGGAAAGAAAGGGTCGCCGGAAAATAGAGCGAAAAAAACAGGCCTGCGAAAACGCAGGCCCTACGACCCGGCCCGAAAGCCGGTCTGAATCTTAACAACTATTTGTTCTGGTCGCCAAGGATACGCATTGCAACATCGAGGATCGTCGTGTCGTCCAGTGTAACGACTCCACCGTCCGGGCCCGGTTCGAAATGAACCCCCACGCACTCCTTAGCCTCGTGCTTGCCCCCGAAATAATTGCGGACGGTTTCTACGTCGAGTCCCAGTTCATCTGCAATGCGTTGCGAGCTGCCGCTGGGCAGCCTGTCCTTGATGCGGCGCAACTCGTTAAATGTGATAATCATATCCGTTGAATTTTAAGTTGAAGTTCTGCATCACTAAGTTAATACAATTTTGCGGAACTGCAAAATTTCTGCCTTAAAAAGTGAAATAAAAACGTAACATGAACGGAACAAAAATAAAACCGCCCCTTCTATTGCGAAAGGACGGTTTTTCCACACCGGACAGCGAAGCCGGATCAATCTTCCGGTTCGATGTAAAGCTGGAAAATAAGGGGCGTGAACGACGGGATCTCGGTGGTGATGGTCGTCACGGTGGTACCCGTGCTGGAACTGTCATAGCCGTAGCCGTACATGCTGTCGTAGTAACCGCCGTAGTAGTTGCCGTAATAGCCGCCGTAGTACCCCCCGTAGTAGCCGCCGCTGCCGTAGTAGCTATTGGCGTAATTGAGGTAGTTGAGATAATCGAGGTAACTCGACGAATAACCGCTCGACCCCGAAGTGGACGAACTCGACGAGCCGCTCTTGCCCGACGAACCGTAGGCGTTGGTCGACGTGGTGATGAGCTCCGCCCACTGACCGAACTTGAGGTTGGGAATGGTATAGTAGAACGCCTGGATCATCCCGCCGCTCGACGGGGTGTAGTCGAGCGCCGTGCCCTTTTGCGCGACCTCGCCGTAGATGATCTTCTTCACCTCGTCGATGTTCGTGTCGAAGATGAACCCGTCGAGGAAACGGCCGATATACCAGATTTTGGCCGTACCGTCGAGCGTCACCGAGTCGGCTTCGAGCGCCTTGACACCCTCGTACTTCTGGTAATCGTCGCCCTCGCCGTGGAAACGCTTTTTGAGCGCCTCGGCGATCTGCATGTCGATGTCCCTGACCGAAGCCTCGCTGACATAGGGCTCGTAGCCTACGTGGTAGGGCGCAGGGAAGGAGAGCTGATCCCGGGGCTCGGCCGGGTTGTAGCGCACGTTGACGTAGACCTGGGGGATCGAGTCGCAGGCGCTGACCCAGCGCTTGGACGTCTCGTTGTAGGGGTGTTCGGGATCCTCGGGGTCTTCCGGCACCTCCGTGGCGGGCGTGTCGTCGTCGCCCTTGCTGTAAATCTGCAGGCCGCCGTTCAGTTCGCAGAAATCATCCACATCGGTACCCTCGCGTTCGAGCGGGTTGCTGACCGTGTCGCGGATCTCCATGGTCACGATGAACGGACGTTTGGAACTGAGCGAATAACCTTCCTGCCCCTCATATCCGCCCGTACCCTCGACGCCGTTGCCGACCACCGACGAAGGCATGTAGAGCCGGATTTTCGAGCCGTAGCGCAGCGTCACCTCGGGGGAGGTGATGCCCAGCCGGTCTTTGTTATTCCGGAAATAGGTATCGCCGAGCGTCAGCGTACGGCGCATGGCCAGCCACGTCCCTTCCATCAGTCCTGAGTTTTCCGAGCCACAGTAGCGGTAGAAAGGCACATAGTGGGTATACTTGGAGAAAGACCCGGCCAGCACGGCATCGTCGGCATTGCGCGTGAGGATGATGTTGCCGCTCAGGTCGCGCCCCGAAAAATCGAAAGACACCCAGATGTCCTCGGTGTTGATCGGATCGGACGCAAGGTCGCCCGCATCGAGCAGGTCGACATAGTACAGCCCTTCGGACTGGAGGTTCTCCACCAGGTCGCTGCGGTGCTGGGTCATCCATGCCTCGAGCGCCTGGTTCTCGAATTTGTCGTAAGATTCCGTTTCGTCTTTCGCGCAGGACGTCAGCACCAGAAGGCCGGCGAGCGGCACGTACAGAAAACGAGCGATAAATTTCATATATTCGGTTTGTATTTTACTCAATTTTTAATTCGTCGGTTCCACAGGGGCGTCCGCGTCGACCGGATCCACTGCGTCCACCGTAAAAAACCAGGCTATGGGACTCTCATTCGGGATAAGGCCGAAATAATCGTCGCCATAGGCCATATTGTATGTCATATACACCTCGACGGCATCGCCCTCGCGGCAACCAAGTAACGCATCGGCCAGCCCTTTTATTATGTCAGGGTGCCGCATATCCACCGTCAGCGGCTCGAACTTCCACCACTCGGTATTGAGCCCCCGCCCTTCCAGAAAACTTTTCAGGGCGGCATCGTTCGTATAATAAGGTACTGTCCAGTTGTTTTCCGAGCCCGTCGTCACGATATTCGCATAGGTGAAGACGTAGGCGCGGAAGGTGATCTCCACGGTCGAGGCCGGGGTTACCTCCGGCCAGTTGACCCGGTCGGGATTGTAGATGTCGGTGATGTAGCGGTATACGGCATCGCCCGAAACCGTGTAGTAGGGCTGGTTGCTGCCCTCCTCCAGGTTCTCCTCGGCGACGAGCCGGGGTGCGTGCGTCCCGGTCAGGAAAGAGACTATCTTCTCCTTCTGCGCGGGCTGGACGTCCTCGTCGTCGGAACAGCCGGCCAGCGACACGAGCGCAGCAGATATGCATATGACAAATAGTCTTTTCATCGTCGTATTATCGTGCAAATTTACAAAAACAATCCGATTTCAAAGCATGAAACGCAAAAAAAGCCCCGGTTAGCGTGCCGGGGACAAAAAAAAGACGACCGAAGCCGTCTAAATCCCTTCCTGCCATCAGCGGTAATAGTCTTTCCGCGGGTCTTTGAGCCGCTGGAGCCGCCGCTGCTTCAGCACGTAGATACCTATCGCTACGGCGACGGCACCACAGACGATGCAGAGCAAGAGGATAATAAATCCGAGTGGGAGCGCCTCTTCCATTTACAGAGCATGCAAGTTTAACAAAATATTACGGCGTATAAAAATACGATGCCGCAAATGTATAGCAAATAATCTGCCCGGCCAAATTGTGGGGGGGGGAATTTTTACACTTTTATTGATTAAAAAAGCTTTTTCACAGGATTTTTAAGGCCATCCGCACCAGATCCTCGACCGAAACAGCCGGATTATCGCGTAAGATGCCGCGCAGGGCCTTCTCGGCGGGGGCCTTGGCGAATCCCAGCATGACCAGCGCCGAAAGCGCCTCGTCGAGCGATTCCCCGCTCGCAGACGGGATCGCCCGAGTATCGCCCTCGGCCAGTCCGGTGAGTTTGCCGCTCAGCTCGACGATGATTTTCTGGGCGGTTTTCAGCCCCAGTCCCTTGACGTTTTTGAGCAGCACGGCATTGCCCGAGGTGATGATCCCCTGCAGTTCACGCGGCGAATAGGTCGAAAGGATCATGCGCGCCGTATTGCCTCCCACGCCCGAAACGCTGATCAGATGGCGGAAAAGTTCGCGTTCGACTTTCGTTGCGAAACCGTACAGGATCTGGGCATCTTCACGCACGATGTAGTGCACGTATAAACGGGCGTTTTGCGCATGCTCGACGGCCGAAAATGTTTCGAGCGAGATATGGAGGTAGTAACCGACACCTCCGGCGTCGATGACCGCATAGGCCGGGGTCGCCTCGGCGACCGTTCCGCTGATGTATTCGTACATGAAATTCAAAATTTACAAGGCGTGGGACAAAAATAAAGATTTTTTTTTACCTTTGTGATTCAAAAGCCGAATATTTAACTAAAACAGATAAAAAACGACATGAAAAAAATGCTTTTTACGGCGCTCGTTGCGGCTTGCGCCATGACAGCCTGCGGTACGAAGACCACCGAGACGGCCACCGCCGAGGAGGTTGCCCGCGAAGTCGGATCAAGCGATATCGCTTATGTGCAGGTTGAAGCCGTGCTGGCACAATGCGACCTTTTCCTGAACGAGGGCGCAGCCCTGCAGGAAAAGACCCAGAAAGCACAGAAAAGCTGGGCCCAGAAAGAGCAGAACCTGCAGGCCGAAGCCGCCCAGCTGCAGGAAAAATACCAGAAAGGGCTGATTACCACCAACGATGCACAGGCCCAGCAGCAGAGCATCGAAAAGCGCGTGGCTTCGTACCAGAGCTCCGCACAGAAAGAAGCCCAGGCGCTCGACGAAGAGAACTACGTGTTCACCAACCGTGCGCAGGATCTGTTGCACCGCGCCGTGCAGGAGATCAACGGCGACAAGAAATACAAGCTCATCATCAACGCCACGGCACTGATCGACGCCGATTCGACGCTCAACATCACGCCCGCCGTGCTTGCGAAGGTCAACGAGCTCTACGCAGCGGACAAGAAAGCCGCCAAGAAGTAAGGGAGCGTGCATATTGCACCCTGGCCGAGCCGTCCCGATCCGGGGCGGCTTTTTTTTCGGACGGCGGCGCGCCCACGGGGCCCCGGAAGACAGCGTACCGCGCCAGGCAGCGGGCAGAAGCAGGCACAGCCGGCAACGGGCGGACGACGGGTACCCCAAGCGGAGGGCGGCAGGCCGCGGAGGACAGAGGACAACAGGCAGAAGCGGGCACCGCGGGTAACAGGCGGACGGCAATCGCAGGCAACAGGCTGACAGCGGGTACCGCAAGCGGAGGGCATCAGGCCGCGGAGGAGAAAGGGCAACAGACGGCGAACCGCAAGCAACTGGGGACGGCGGGTATCGCAAGCGGAGGGCGGCAGGCCGCGAAGGACAGAGGACAGCAGGCAGCGGAGGATACTGCGGGCAACAGACAGCGGGTACTGCTGGCGGCGGGCAACCGGGAGACATAATCGCGGCGCAGAAGCGGAATGTCCGTAATTTTTTATACATTTGCAGGAAAACTAACAGCAACACACAAGCAATGGGTTTCGTTCCGTTCACATTCGTCGATTTCATAGACATCATCCTGGTCGCCGTGATCATGTACTGGATCTACCGCATGACCAAAGGCACCAACGCGCCCTATATCCTCTCGGGGATCATCGCCATCTACCTGCTGTGGGTGGTGGTGCGGACGCTCAACATGGAACTGCTGTCGACGATACTCGGACAGCTGATCTCGGTCGGGGCCATTGCGCTGATCATCGTATTTCAACCCGAACTGCGGCGGTTCCTGCAGGTGATCGGGATGCGCCAGAAGCACTTCAACTTCATCACCCGCATCTTCTCGACGGGTGACGACACGGTGCAGACCAACGTCGTGCCGATCGTCACGGCCTGCCGCGAAATGTCGGAAACGAAAACCGGTGCACTGATCGTCATCGGCCAGCAGAGCGACCTGCGGCTGATCGCCGAGGGCGGCATCGCCCTCGACGCCAAGGTTTCGACGTCGTTGTTAAAAAACATATTTTTCAAGAACGCCCCCCTGCACGACGGCGCCGTACTGATCGAAGGCGACCGCATCGTGGCTGCAAAGTGCATCCTGCCGGTGACGCAGAGCGACGTCCCGAAATCCTACGGCACACGCCACCGCGCCGCGATCGGCATGAGCGAAATCTCGGACGCAATCATCATCGTCGTCTCGGAGGAGACGGGCGGCATCTCGATTGCGCAGGGCGGGGAGCTCCGCCGCAACATCGACCCCGTGCGTCTGCAGCAGACCCTGCAACGCTATCTGACGATCAACACCCGCAAGCGCTCGAAAAAAGAGGTGGCCGAGTAAGGCCGGAGCCAGGAAAAGCCGGGGGGGGCGATAGTTTCAAGGAACGGCATCGGGCAGACGACGGTCGGGTAACGGAAGCCGGGTGACAGCAGCCCGATGACGGCCAGCCGGACGGCAGAGACCGGAAACCACGGCGGCATGACGGCCAACGGAGGACGGCGATCTGTAACAGCCGGCTGATGACGTCGACCGGGTTAAGACGACCGGGTAACGGCGGCCGAATAACGGCAAGCAGATAACGGCAACCGAAAACCAATCGCTTAAGGACAGCGACGGATGGCGGCCAGCAGATGACGGCGACCGGACAACACGGCAAAATCCCGGACGGAACCAAAGCTCAGGTTCACGGCTTGCGGCAGACCCCGCATCCATTCGAAACGCAACATTCACACGATAAAAGATTAAAACCATGATTTTTCCCGCACAGACTTCCCGCCTCGTACTGCGCGCATGGAGGGAGGATGATTTCGACGCATTTGCGGCCATGAACGCAGACCCACGCGTAATGGAGTATTTCCCCGCCCCGCTGACCCGGGAAGAGTCGGCAGCATTCTTCGGGCATATCCGCGAAGAGTTCCAAACGGAAGGGTTCGGGCTTTACGCCGTGGAAAGGATTTCGGACGGGTTGCTGCTCGGCTACACGGGGCTGCACCGCGTGACGTTCGACGGACTGTGCGGCCAGATCGAGGTTATCTGGCGGCTGCGTGCCGACGCCTGGGGCAACGGCTACGCCCCGGAAGCTGCACAGGCGTGCCTTGCGCTCGCGGTAAAACTCGGCATCGAGGAGGCGATAGCCTTCACCGCCGTCACCAACCGGCGCTCGCAGCGGGTCATGCAAAAAATCGGCATGGAGTGCGTGGGCCAGTTCAACCACCCTACCCTGCCGGAAGGACATCCTCTGCGGCGGCATGTGCTCTACTGGATCGAAATCAAGGGATAGATTCCGTTAACGGGCAGGCCCGCAGTCGCATTGCGGCGGAATACCCCGGGGCTGCTGATGCCGGTGACGACAACTCCCGCAAACCATCGAGTTTGCGGGGGTTGTTGCCATTCCGGGCAGAGGGGAACGCCCCCCCCCGGGAGGTCTTGCCCGCGGGAAAGCGGCCGCCGCCTTTTCGCTGCACGCATTCATTCCGCAGCGCCCGGTTCCGCGACGCCCACGCAGCGGGGATTATTTCAGCACAAAATCGACGGTTCCGCGGATGTCGTCCGACGCGGCGCCGACATAAGCGGTGAATTCACCGGGTTCAGCGACCCAGGCCCCTTTCGCATCGTCGTAACAGGCGAGCATCCCGGGGTCGATTTCGAACGTGACGGTTCGGCTCTGGCCGGGCGCGAGGTGTACCTTTTCGAAGCCCTTGAGCTCCTTCACGGGGCGCGGCAGCGACGAGAGTTTGTCGCCGATATAAAGCTGCACGACCTCGGCGCCGGCACGTCCGCCCGTATTGGTCACGTCGGCAGAGACCCGGAGCCTGCCCGTCGTTGCAAGCGACGTGCGATCCGCCTGCACATTGGCAATGTCGAACGTCGTATAACTCAGGCCGTGGCCGAAGGCGAACAGGGGTTCGATCCGCTCCTTCTCGATCCAGCGGTAACCGACGAAGATCCCGTCGCGGTAGACGACCTGCCCGTCGCCGGGATACTCCCCGGCGGAGTGGGCGCTGCAATCCTCCAGACGTACCGGGAAGGTGAAGGGCAGTTTACCCGAAGGGTTGACGGCACCGAACAGTACGTCGGCCAGCGCATTGCCGGCCTCGGAGCCCGAATACCAGGCCTCCAGTACGGCGGGCACGCGGTCGATCCACGGCATCGCCACGGCATTGCCCGAGACGATCGCCACGGCCAGGTTGGGATTGGCTTCGGCCAAAGCCCCGATCACGGCATCCTGTCCGTAAGGCAGCCCGAGTTGCAAACGGTCGGCGCCTTCGGAATCCTGATGGTCGCCCTTGTTCAGGCCGCCGATAAACACCACGGCATCCACCTTGCGGGCTGCGGCGATGGCATCGGCGAGGAGCTGAGCCCCGGAGCGTCCTTCCGAGAGATCCTGTCCGGTCACAACCCCGTTGTAGTCGCCCGTCACGTCGCCGACGTAACCGCGCTCGTAGAGCACCTCGGCCTTGTCGCCGACGGCCGCACGGATGCCCTCCAGGGGGGTACACTCGTGTTTCACCTTGAGCGACGAGGAACCGCCGCCGACGGTCATCATCTTCACGGCGTTCTCGCCCACGACAAGCAGTTTCTTCGTTTTCGAAAGGTCGACCGGCAGCACCCCGCCGTCGTTCTTGAGCAGCACCATACCCTCGCCCGCGATGCGGCGTGCGGCGGCATTATGCTCCGGCGAGCAGAGCGACCCGAAGGGTTTGCGGCTGTTCATCGCCGTGCGGAAGATCAGGCGCAGCACGCGGCGGGCCTTGTCGTCGAGCTCCCCGGTACCCACCTCGCCCCTGCGGAGCAGTTCGAGGTAGGGATTCGCCAGGTAGTAATTGCCGTAGGCATCGGTCGCGCCCCAGTTCAGGCCGTCCGTCCATGTGCCGAACTCCATGTCGAGCCCCTTGAAGATGGCCTCGCGCGTATCGTGCACGCCGCCCCAGTCAGAGATAACCACGCCGTCGAACGCCCAGTCGCGCTTGAGGATGTCGTTCAGCAGGTATTGGTTGTGGCAGCAATGCTCGCCCTTGTATTTATTGTAGGCGCCCATGATGGCCCAGGCACCGCCCTCTTGCACCGCAGCCTTGAAGGCCGGGAGGTAGATCTCGTGCAGGGCACGGTCGTCGACCACCACGTCGACCTCATGGCGCCGCAGTTCCTGGTTGTTCACGGCAAAGTGCTTCACGCAGGCGGCAACCCCGTTCTGCTGTACCCCCTGCACGTAAGGCACGACCATGCGGGCCGACAGGAAGGGGTCTTCGCCCATATACTCGAAGTTGCGCCCGTTCAGGGGCGTACGGTAGATATTGACCCCGGGGCCCAGCAGCACGTCCTTATCCCGGTAACGCGCCTCCTCGCCGATGGATTTGCCGTAGAGGGCCGACATTTCGGGGTTCCACGTCGCGGCGAGGCACGTCAGCGCGGGGAATGCCGTGCACGAGTCGTTCGTCCAGCCGGCCTGATCCCACTCGTCCCACAAGACCTCGGGGCGGATGCCGTGCGGGCCGTCGGTGCACCACACTTCGGGGATGCCCAGCCGCGGGACGCCCGCCGACGAGAATTTAGACTGCGCATGCAGCAACCCGACCTTCTCTTCGAGCGTCATCCGCGAAAGAGCGTCCTCGACACGCTTTTCAAGCGGCTGCGACTCGTCCAGATAGACGGCCACATCGCCCCGGGATTGCTGGACGCCCGTGCAGGCGACCGCCGCGAGGGCGCACAATGCGGCAACGCCCTTTACATAAGTTTTGGCTTTCATTCGAAAATATATTTAAAATAAATATGCATATACATATAATTTTTTAATCAATCACTTGAAACAACAAAGATAAAAATTATTTTAAGACCCGACAAAAACAAAGTTATTTCTTTACAGACAGAACCATTAAAGGCATTAATTAGGATCCGAGACGGACACAGCAGGAAGAGGATTCGGAGGGGTGGAACGCGGAGAGGAGGACACGGAAAGGGATGCCCGAAAAAGAGGTTCAAAAAGGAGACTCGGAGAGGATGCAGGACGGGGTGCAGGAAAAGGACACCCGTGAAAGGAGGCTCAGAAAGGATGCAGGAAGAGCCGCAGGAAAAGAACAGCAGAAAAGGAGGGTCGGAGAGGATAGCAAAAAAGAACGAAATGAAAGAACGCACGTGAACAAGCTGTGCCGGAAACAAGAAGTACAGACCGGAAGGACAAAGCCAGAAAAGCAGGGGCATAAAAGGACGGAGGGACTAAGGACAGGAACAGACAGGAACAGACAGGAATAAACAGGGGTAAAACAGGGATAAACAGGGGACGGAGGGACGGAAAAATTAAAGGCAGAGGCAGAGGAGAGGGGCTAGACGGGGCAGAGAGCGAAGGCGAGTGAAGGAAACGGCGGGGGCGAGGACGGGTGGTGGACAGGCGAGGACAGGCGAGGACAGGCGAGGACAGGCGAGGACAGGCGAGGACGGGCGAGGAC